>ENA-OREC01000188-OREC01000188.1-marine-metagenome-genome-assembly--contig:-NODE-188-length-19234-cov-13.268048_pt1 | contig 19234 bp, 12 predicted proteins | sample MGYA00248626_ERZ508543 | MGnify/ENA primary metagenome ERZ508543 (study PRJEB26211, sample SAMN05518279) | marine metagenome | isolation source: Puget Sound, Washington, USA | host: Bankia setacea...
ACATATTATAAAGCAGATCGGAGGTATCACTCTTGAACACTTAACAACCATTCATTATATGTGTGCAGAAAGTTGTACGACAATATAGTTGATAGTTCAACTAAACTGGACAGTTTTTATACAAAGTACTGAATACATGCTCCACAAACTTTTAGAAACAAGCATAAACAGAAAATAGTACTCTTTGAATTTTGACAGAATTTGTTCAAAACCATACACAGTTATAAAGATTCTTAATAAGTGTGCCAGTCAGCTTGATAAACAACTGAGCTAAATCATTTGATAAACTTATAAATATCTTTTTCCATTGCATTCATGGACAAATTCTTGTAAATTCAAAGACTTGTTTTCATGTTGTCATCTCGTTTTATCTTGATGTGTTCAATAAGACAGCAATATTTCAGTTCACTGTGATTCATACAAAGCAACATTTTAATTTGCATACCTTTTTCTGTTTAGATTTAGTCTTCACTTGTCTGGGCTTTTTCAACTGTTTACATGCTGACTTGATGCCCATGTTTGTTCTGCATAATGTTAGTAGATGTACAGTTTTGTTACACAACATAAACCATGTAGACATACACATACTGAACTAATTACAGTTGTAAAACCTTTAATTTATTATCTATGTATATCTATCTATCTTCCAATAATGTCAAACCCCTGTTGGGGACCTAGACATATGTCAGTGATTTATACAGCTCAAAGTGTCTGCGTTTCATTAATATGTAGCTAAAATTATCTCTGTATATATGACTTTGTTGGAAAATTAAGTGTAGACATGTATAAAACATTACATTTTCTTGCTGTTGGTGTTGTTTTCATTTGATTCAGCTGGTGATCCTGGGCTTGTACAGGTACCTTGGAAAATAAATAATTAATATATTTACAAGTTAAATATGGATTTAGACTGAACTACATGTACTTCCTTTGTACCTATGTATGATGTTCTCGGGAATATTGTTAAGAGACACATGTTGATTCCAATAAATCTATTCAAACATTCAAGTGAGTATCTGTTTCTACACTGGTGTAAATTGTTCTACTCTGGTGTAAATTGTTGGCAAGTATAAGTTATGCCTCAACACTTCAAGTGAGTTTCAAATATGGTAAGTAAGGACTCTTCTTTACAACATCCTATATCGTTACAAGTTGATAAGTGTGATGCTCATCCCAATTATTTCATCAGGATATGATGTGCACTGATCGATAGATTTAAGTATAGAAATAGTATTAAATGTCAATGAGTTCAACCTTTACACTGTACACGATATAGATTTACATTTAGAACTACAATAAATCACACTACCTGGATGTGCTACGTTCCTCTTTAACAGCGAGTGTGTATATTCACTTGTCTTGTTTTTGCTCTTTCCATAAACTTTTGGAAATGTTTCTGTTTTCTTAAACATGCTGATCTTGAACTGACTAACTGATTCTTTTTTAATTCATAACATTCATTCGACAATCATTGACATTTAGCTGCGTGTCTGCTGTAACAGTGCCGTCTTGCAAATAAATAAAGTTTCTACGTGTGGAAAATAGCATGGAAAAGTCTTATCTTGCCACCTCCAAAATCAATGTCCGAATGTCTCTTGTAATGTCCAAATCTGACACTTGGCGCGAAAATAAACAAAACATCACGTGTGTGTCATATGCAAATTAGCGATGCAGGCGACATCTAGATAAAGCGCCTGGTGAAGAAATACGACATACTGCAGTAGGAAATGTAAGTGAATTTCAATCTTTATTCTTTCAATTAAACCATCCTATTTCCCTCCTCTAAACTTCCGAACGTAAAGGCATGTCCCTCATTTGTTCCTTCTTATCGAAGAACACTAAGGGGCATACAACTTTAGTTAAACTATGTATTTATCATATGTAGACTTATCTACCTTCCCACAGTCAAAGTTCTGTGCAAATATGAAACGAAACGATTTATGATTAGTTTGCACTACATACGACTCCTTCATTACCCCGAGTTGTATATAGAGTTTTAATAGTCTGTACCGAAGATGTAACCTACTTGCCCCATAAAAACATTACCAACATCACTAAAAATTCCTCTCCGTCTTCGATTTGGGTGAACATAAATAAGCATTCTTGACTTTTTATTTTCTTGAACGTTAAATTGACTGGAAAAACTTTAACAATTTAAAGTCGTCGAACATTTCTTAATCCACCAGCACACGTGGTTCGTTATTGCACGATGCATTCCCCTGTACAAGAAGTTCCATCAACACCTCGCTTATTGTATACAAGGCATACACTGTTTGCCATACACAACACACCAGAGGCAGTTGTACCAGAAACAGTGGAGCATTCGTCGCAAGGTATGGCTAATAGATGCAAAATATACGGTACTTGTCAAATTGCATGTAGTATGCTTATAAATTATGTTGTCCGTTATGTCCCTTGATCCGACCATTAATTGTATCATCAATTTAGTCCTCCTCACCACGGACCTATAAACCATAGTTATATATAAGTCCGTGTTCTAATCCACCAGGCACCACCAACACACACACACACACACACACACATATATAAGTGCAGACATGCATGCGTTGGTATTGTTTTAAATGTATCGCTAAGGTTAAGTTAAGTTTTTAATTTCCAAAGATCAAGGTCTACAGCCGTTGGATAATAAAATACAGAACGAATCTGCAAATTATTTATTACGATTACACATTTGATTTTTATACGATTTAAACATACATAGATGTACATTGTAATATGTATAATTAAGTTTTTAACTTTTACAGCAGTCCACAATGCTTCTCTGTGTCCTTTATGTAAGTGTCGCATACATTTGAATCTATTATAGCGTTTGGCAAAACTAGAAAAGTCGAACACAGAAAATGTATAGGTCACATGTAAAAGTAGGACATCCTTCGATTTACTAGTACCATTGTATGTCAGTTTTATTTCAGTTTCCTACAGCGTACCTGGTACCCCATCTACACCTCTCCCACCACCGTCACCATGGACGCCAAGACCACGCTCTCTGGTGAGGTCAGCATCTAGTTCTTTGAGCAGAAGATACATCTATAAGCCAATAGTGCACGCTCATTCACCCACAGGTAGTATATATACACAAACTACCTCTTTAAACTACTGCTCTATTAAATTAAACCTTCTCTGGACAATTATATGCATTTCTGACAAAGGTCCAAATAATGTGAATGACCCGCTGGTATACTGTTTAAATGAGCCTTTTTGACTTTGTAACATGTTACCTACCGATTCTGAGTCACGCGTATTGTTCATACATTGTAAGTGTGTGTCTCCAAATTAAAATACTACACAGAGGTGAAAGTATACGAACGTCTGTCTTTATCGTTTCACAGTGGGTTCGAGTCCCAGAGAACAGGTTGTTCCACGCACACCAGAGCATCTCGGCTGTCACACTCTATATCAATGTGCTATCAATCCCGGAACACGTACATGGCACATCACAGGGTCACATAACTTACCTGCTTGTCCTTTGATTGGAAACTTACCCGGGTTACACAGTTTATCTAAAATACCTGGCCAATCCAACACTTTCCAGAATATTCCGGATCTCCAAAACAAACCTGACGCAACTGGAGATCACGCACCTTTAGCAGAAGCGGCGTCTATCGAAGGGCTTTCCGACACGCCTAGGTCAAGTCGACGAGACAATGTAGCTAGGTTTAGGCGCTCACCCGAGGCTAGAAATCCAAACCCACAACACGGTCCAGACTTTCTAGATTCCATCTGACTTTGATGACATGGTGGATGGTATACGCTTACAATGGACTTCTACCTTTTATACAAGGTATTGAAGTTTATCATGATTATCTATGATGTTGTGTTTAAAATGTGCTGTTCTCAACGTTATATCTATGTACTGTTATTAATGCATTTAAACTGTAAAGGTAAACCTATACGTTGTTTGATGCTTGATATCGGTTGTATAGTGCATTTTAAGATACGAGTGCGCTGAAATGCACCTATGCATGTATCGGACTTAAATGGGAAAACAGAAACAAACAACGATAGTGTACGACCTACACATGTATTGTTATTCTTCCAACGATGAACAGTGTATAGTTTGTATTTGGTTATCGTTTCGAGGACAGTGAGTATCAAAGTCACATCGATCAGTGTGATTTAAAAAACATTTTCCCATGTATACCTAGAATTACGTTGCCGTGGCTTACATGATACATATTAACCCGAGCTTGTACTTGAGGGTTAATGTTGAGATGTTGCTTAGCAGTTCAACACTTCAAATCACATGAATCCCCGTCGTGGTTTAGTCATTCTGTTCGCCAAACTTCCACTCATCGAATAGTATCCGAATGTGTAATGTACTAGACTGACGACCAAGAGACCCGTTGTTTCAATCCATTGGTTGTTATGTAATATAAATACATGTACGAACAACTAGTTAATGCGTTGTGTTGTAGTATTGAACTTAAAGTTTATAATACTAAATGGCTATTCAGCTTAGCCTGTTCCTTACTCAATTTGAATGTTTTGCTCCCTACTTCTTCATGTTGTACTGAGTGGTACTTGGTGGTGTTTTAGTGTGTACCCCTTACATGGTTATATAAGTTGATTTGCTTGTTCCTTACTCAAATGAAGGTTTTGTTTGATACTGGTGTACTTGTGTTGCTGGGTACACTTGATGTTAGTGAGTGTGTACCACTTGTACGTGCGCTTATACAACACCAGATAACAGACAACTGTTTTTTTTACTCTTTTTTTTATCTATACATAAGTTGATACACGTGTACATTATGATCGATATCCATACATACAGACAACATCTTGATACAAGTCTACTCTTCTCTCTAAACACTGATTCTACTGCCCAAACAAACACAATCTCTTGCATTGTAATGTTAAATTTACACAAAAAGGGGGGAAAAGTGTACATAACTTAGAAACAAGCTACTAATCACTAGAATGGTGTGTAGCTAAACAAACGGTTGCATTCCTATAGCACAAAACAACACATACGTTTAACAATATGACAGTAAGTCAAATTGATTAAAAGTTCTAAACAACTAGTAAGTCGGACAACGGCACCATGTGTATATCAATACTTAAAACTAGCTTAAAAAAGGTAATCCTATTCTTACCTAATCTCATCTCGTCTTAGCATAACACAGTAAACATACATTGGTATTGTTTGAACTACCAAATACTGTCACTGGTCAACTCTACACAACATAACCCACGAACATTAAAATATCCATTCTACAATAACAAAACACGACTACTGCCAAAAAGACTACTGAGCAGGAGTGACTGCGTCATACATCTCAGCATTTATCACCGGCGCTAATTTCTGACTTGCCTTATTATTCCGTGTTTTTTCTTGTTGCTATGTTCTGTTATGTCCCGTTAGAAAGTGTACATGTTTTCAGAATCCCACTAGCACAGTCCGCTATGTGAGTTAACTTACTCGTAAAAAGAAGCATACATACTAGTTAATAAACATGTATATGAATAGTAGGTTAGAGTTGGTACACACAAAATACAATACTTAATTAACTAACGACATTTAAATAATGGTTGAGAAGATAAGTTCTGAGGTGTGTTAGATTGAAGAGAGTTCAACACTTAATACTTCTGTCCACAAGAACCAATTTATGACATCTCTTTGTCGTGTGCTAGGAATCCTGACTACCTTCATAACACGTGTATACATACAAACCGAATTCCCGTATACGTCATCATCGTAACAAACATGTAAGCAAATGTAACAAAAGAAAAGATAAGTATAACATCTTTAACAAGCGCGTCGCTGGCATAAGCATAACTATAAACATATATAACATGTCGTGCGCGTCATGCACATTTGTCAAAAGTGTTAATAGACCGTAATGTACTGAAGCGTTATCTGTATGAAATCACTCAAAGTTCTAGTAAACGAGTGAAAGACTATGATAAAATGGCATATTCTTGTCGGCATCTTTCAGATAGAATCACAGGCGTATGGATGCAAGATGAATAGTTGGTTGCTATGGTAACTCATCCAACGATGATCACGTTGTTTTCTACCCCGTCTTCTCCTGCCTTAATCGGCTGAAAGCATACATAAAGTTTGTTACATACACTCTGACTAGGCAGTTTTAATGAGGAGTCTGTATTACATATATATTCAACAAGAAATAACACTCCTGTTGCTGTTGCAAATATTCTAGATTTACATAGATTTCAAATGTAGCCGCTTGTGTTTACTGACGCAAAGGTATGTACACTGTACTGCGTAGCTTATTTTCTCTGTCACAAACACACTGTTGTGAACGAATTAGCTATGACTAACAAGCACACAACCTATTATGGAAAGGTAAACAAGGTGGACAAGGTTGTTAAGATGTCACCATCATATATTTACAGTACCTGTATGATAAATAAACACGTGTAATTGAGAGGTTAGTGTGAATCTTTGTTGTAACAATTTACAAGTGGAGGGTAAGTTCTGGCGTATCTATATAGACCTTTTTCTAGATACGGAAACGTTCAGTATTACAACATGAATGAAAGAAAAACTCAATCTGAATTGTGCATTGAATCACTTAAAGCAGCTTCGATCTTCTATATACGGTTCCATGATCGTTTGGCTATGGACATAAAAAATATGTCGAATATGATTCACATATATTAAAGAACAAACAGGTTACCTAAAACGTTCCATTTTTAGGCCGATCGGCTTTTTTAAAGACCGTATTGTTTTAATACCAACATATTTCAATTTAACGTGCTATGCTTGTCTGACTTTATATAGAGACAACACTGTGTCGATACTGATGGTAGTCGTATTGACAGAGCTTCATTGTAGTCACGTACCCTCAAATGTTATTATCAAAATATAATTCTGATCAAATGGCTGGTGAGGCTACGTTAAGTGTAAAGCGGAGTTACTATTGTTTAAGACAGTACCTGGTCCTTTCTAATTTTCCATTCGTCATCCACAAAGTACTTGAAGATATATTCGCCAGGGCTAAGGTCTATAGAAACAGCAAACACATCATCCCTGTTAAAAAGTATGAAGCACATATTATGACGATACCAATGACGACGACGATGATGATGATGACGACGACGACGACGACGACGACGATGATGATGATGATAGGAGTATAGCATGCATTTATTACTCTAGAGTGCATCGCAGATTCAACCATTTGTAGAAAATACATGTTTTAAAATACAAAATGCCAACGTTTCCATGAAAGATGTGTGTTATCGCCTTCACAAAGGGTTCTCCATTTAGACAACATGTTATTTGTGATCATCCTACAAAACAGTCCCATACCTAGGTAACTGATACTCAATAGCGTGTACACGACAGTCCAAAACAGCATTCACCTCTTCTTGCAAATTAAATGAGTCTATGCATAACATTCCTTCGTAAAACATTTGCGTGCGTTCAAACGTTTTCGTCGTTTAAATGTGTATATACATCTACATCTAGTATGATTCACACAACGACAACGCACTCCGCTTCTTGTTTCGTTAAGTTTTAAGTTTGTTATTACGCTTTAAAGTATATACATGGTGCATAATATGGATGGTGCATAAAAGCTTACAAAGACGACCACTTAAATGAACATCAAGCATACGTACTTCTTTTCCATTTTGTATTTGTCTCCCCAGTCGTTAAACGAGCCAGCTAGCTGTACGTCATCGCCTGCCTCCTCCCAACAAAACTCCGTGGACACAGTCACCTGGTAGGAACATGATAGACAAATTACACTGTTAGACAGCTGAGAGAAGACAGAACCACCTGGGACACACGGTTACACTTTTACTGCACATGAACCCATATACTTCTCAGCCCAACAATCACACCTCATGGCCAGGAATACACAATACTCACTATGATGATTTCACAGATATGTTAGACAATACCGACTTAGATATAAAGCACACAAATCAGTACCTAGCAGCTGTGACAACAATGTTACCATGGAAATGGAAATGCAACCGAACAAGTATATGAGAAAAAAAAGTGTTACATATCAATAACAGAAATGAAAACAGACACAATCACCTATACATACGACGTGTTGAGATGTTTCTAAAGACGTTAAAAGCTCACGTAGTAGTTCGTTATTTCGGATGGTGGGGTAATAACACTAATCGATATATTTGAATTTCAAACTTCAAACCCATGCACGTGTACCATTCCTCTACAATTGAAGATTGCGACTACTGCTAGTGTAATGGAAATGTCATTGTTAATGCGACACGACCCATACATATACTACGTGTTCTAACATGTGTATACGTGCAGACCGTTATACATGTATCTGAAGGGTTAACATGCTGTTCATTTGATAGGACATTGCCTGTAACATTAAACGTTAACTAATAGATGACAATGTGTATTTTAATGACAAGTAATACTTTTCAGTTCCCATTAACATGATTGATAACCTACTATATGACGCACCTTAGTAGCTACTTCAGCATCGTCTGTTACAGCATTAACGACTGCTACATCCGTCTCTGGCACAGCATCGGTTTCTTTCTCGCTACTTTGTTCTGTGTTGACCGTTATTGGGGTTTCTTCGGCCTTTGTTTCCGCTTCGGTCGTCTCTCCAGTTTTCGTCTTCTCTGTGGTTTCAATTTCTTCTGCTTCTGATTTAGCTTCAGTTACTTCGGGTTTAGTTTCAGTATCTTCTACGTTAGCTTCAGTTTGTTCCGGTTTAGTGTCAGTTTCATCTTCTTTAATTTCATTAATTTCGGGTTTTGCTTCATTCTCTTCCGGTTTAGTTTCAGTAACTTCTGGCTTTGTTTCAGTCTCTTCTGGTTTAGTGACAGTTACTTCTGGTTCCGTTACAGTTACTTCCGGTTTAGTTTCAGTTTCTTCTGCTTTCGTTTCAGTAATTTCAGGTTCAGTTACAGTTTCCTCCGGTTTAGAGTCAGTAAGTTCAGGTTTATCCGAGTCTTTTTGCTCGAGATTCGCCGTTTCACTTTGTTTCTCGGATTCAATTTGTTCATCACTATCTACTGGTTCTACTGATTCTGGTACTTTATCGGTAGCCTCCTCTGTGCTAGGTTTATTATTATCAGGTGTAGCTTCGCTGGTGTCTTTGTCTTTGTCTGCCTCCTAGCGAAGAAATGCATGTGCAGTGACGCATTATAAACAAAATCTACTGTTTTACAATAAATGCCTGACGTTAATCAAAACCGAGTTCTTCGATGTTGATAAATTATACATGGTTATAACTCCCAATCCCCTTCTTCTTTCAACAAATACTAATCAATACATGAACTAAATAAAATAGTAAAGGATCTAGCACATATAGTTAGTCACCGGAAACAAAATGTATGCAAACGTTAAGCATGCACGACCAGAGCCATCTTGATACATGCGAGATAAACAACAGTCAATTCCACCAGCATGCCAACTACGCTGAATAAAGTAGTTATCAAACTTATGTCGGTAAGTATTGGGGAGTCTTGAGCAAAGCATTGTTAACAGATTATACTGGCATATTTAAACGAATCTTCAAATGTAAAGTTATAAAAGTGTGATCATAGTGAATGTCACCATACAATTTATGAACTTAAAACAATTCAAAACAAGTAAGACATAAGTGCAGGCATTCATTACCATGCATGTACATTTTATGTCACACACATCCGTTTATCAAAACATTGTAGCATTTAGAAGCCTATCATTCTTGCAATTGAACCTAAATACACCCCTTTCCAACAAAAAGTATACAGTACATATATTGAGCTTACCTGAGCCACTGTGGGCTCGACTGCCACTTCCGCTGGTTTATCCTTTTCGTCTGCTGTTCCCTCAGGTTTAGTTTCCTCCGTTCCTTCTGTTTTTTCAGCTTCCGGTTTCTCGTCTTCTGCTTTTTCAGCTTCCGGTTTCTCGGCTTCAGGTGTTCCTGCTGGTACATCATCTTCCGGTTTAGCATCAGCTGTTCCGTTCTCTGCCTTCTTCTTGGTCACCTTCATTTTCCCAGCTTTATTTCCCATGGTTGATTTTGTGTGATTACGATTTTAAACAATAATCTGTAATTATAAACGCACAAGAGTCACTATTGAAGAGTTCACAAATCACACAGTATAAGTACGACAAGTGTAACGTTTGCGTGAATAATTCAACTGTTGTACATATCACAGACTGCAGATGAATTGTTTACACAAGAACCGTTACATACACATGTTTGCCCACACGACTGGTCATGGTTTACACATATCCCGTTACAGTAAATCTATGTCTATGTTACCATGCACGGACATCGTATTGTGTAGTTATATGAAAGTGTAGATCCTTGTACCAACCTAACCACCACTTGAAGGCGGAAGTCTAATTTCTACTTGACTTCCATGTTAAACACTCATCTGTAAGTTACTTTACATGCACTTACACCATACACAGTCCGTGTTTGTCTATAGTTCACACTCACAGGACAACACACATTGCAAAATCATTGACTTACGCGGAGATATTTATAAGTGCCCATAGTGTTCGTGAATAACTCAACATTTTCAGAGTTCCTGGTTGACATTCTTGCGTAATTACTTATTTGCAATTTTCCAAAGTCAAGTTTATCAATTAGCTAGTCTGATGTACGTGATTGCATTTGAACCGTGTAAGGAAAGCAGATGTACAATTAAAGTATTGAAAATAATTCGTATGTATCGAGTCTGTGTAGATTTCACACACACGCACGCACGCACGCACGCACGCACGCACGCACGCACGCACGCACACACACACACACACACACACACACAGTCTACAAGGATTAATATCAGCCTAGTCATAACTTAGACTAGATATTTCTTGTTCACAAATAATAGAAACAAGGGAATCGCTGGAAGCGAGGAATGCTCCCCAAATGCATTTTGTCTATTAAAGGCAGATCTTGTAATCAAACACCACTTGTAAACTAAGACATGACAAAGAAAACCACCTTTTATGAAAGGTATTAAGGAGAGATAATCAAGTAAAATGTAAGATAGGATTATGGTTCTTGTCTTCTGTACTTCCTCTTATTAACATCAATGTATGTTCCAAGTTTAATTTCAATCCCTTTTGTACTTTCCAAGATATGACCCGGACATACATCCATTATGGAAAAAAATGGTTACGGGGAGATAACAAGGGGAGATCCCAGGATGGTAGGATTATGGTTCTTGGGTTCTGCCCTTCCCCTCATTGCTTTATATCTATAAACCAAGTTTCATTTCAATCCCTTTTGTACTTTCCAAGATATTGCTCAGACAGGCATCCATTATGACAAATACAAAGTTGAGGGAGATAACTTTGTAAATATACCGGGTAGGATTATGGTTCATGGACACTGCCCTTCCCCTCATTGCCATCTTTCTATATACCAAGTTTGATTTAAATGGCAACAGTATTTTTAGTAGTTTAGTATGTTCTGTGACGGACGGACAAAGCGGCGACTATATGCTTCCCATTTCGGGGAGCATAACAAATGCTGGTATGTGTGTAAAACTATCCTCCTAAGTGGTCCTTGTGGACCGAAAACCAAGAAGAAAAACTCGCTGCACATAATTCGATACTAGAAGCTGTATCAAATACAATGTACATCTCTGGTTTGTCTGTGTCTAAAAAGCTAATGTTGTATATATACTTGGATTAGGTTTACATATGTTACCTTACATTTAATAAAGTCTGGAATGTAAGTTATTTAGCTTGTTTGTCGGCCGCTCTCTAATTGATCCGGGTCTACATTAAGTGTTATGGTGTTGGTAAGCAGAGTTCTAGAATATGTACATTAATTGTAACACTAGAGCGCTGGGTTTCACACTTTCCTGTTATTCTAACAGTTTTACATATATATTCTCCTTTTTATTATGATGATAGTTTTCATTTCAAGCTTATTATTTATTTTTGTCAATGTCAAATGTTGTACATTTTTCTTGTTTGTAAATAGGTTCACATAAATCCTTCTGGGTTGTCGAAATGAAACAATTATTCTATTCCAGCTTCCCTATATAAGAATGAGGGTACTAAACAGTAGAGGTTTCTACCAGCGTTTAGTTTGCAGAAGCAGTAGCAAGAACTGCTCTTGTCATACATAACACATGCTCATGTCGTCATGTAAGTTTTGACCAAACATCAGTTCAAGTAAACAAACTGAAACCTTTCACACATACAGTGTAGTTAGAATAACCTGACATTGTTGTTATTTTGTGTCCATAGCAACAAAAAGCACAAACGCCAATGTGCCTCTCAACTCCGGTGTAACTGCTTGAACGGGGTCTTGAACATAGATGACAACATTACAAATCATAAGTCGTTGTAACGTTTTCACTATACATGAAATTTCAATTTCAAAATGACCACTATTCAACGCATCGAGATTACCCGGCAGATAATCCATCTTGGTGGTTCTGGTCCGTACAAGTTGTCATGCGAAACCAGACACAGATTCCTCATCAAATAGCTGTGTTTAGTATAAGAACGTTGAGATTTATAAAAGAGAGATGTGTGTTATGTTGATTGGTTCAAGCATCGATACTCTAACTGCATTATAATAATATCACGCTCGTATGTATATTGAGCATAACTAAACGACTGTTAAATGGCTGACCGACAAACAACACAAACGACAACATTTAGACCTTGAGGATTACAGAGTTATTTCCGTGTTACAGAGAGGAGTGTTTAAAAAGACAGTCAATGGAAATATGAAGACGTGGTATCCATAACTTAACATTTACTAAAATATCGTTGGCGGGAAGATAGAATATGCGAGATTATTGAACTTGAAAAACTCGCGAGCATGTATATATTGTAGCCACCACTGTAAGCAAAACTGGCGAGTCTTCTTGTGTGTGTAGGATTGTTGGGCTATCATACACTAGTTGCAACGTTCCATCGTTCAATAAGAAATACCCTCTGTCCATCCATAGATAACATGCGATCGAAGAAGAAATATGCCATTTGACCACTGCTTGTAAGGACAACAACACAGTTTGCAAGTTCGTCTGTCCACATCATCGGCGACCACTGCGGTTTTCACAGGGTTTTGCAGATACCAGCAGACAAACTCTACACCATCGTGATTCTTTAAACGTTCGCAAGTTCAACGTGTCAGGGTACTTTCAGCACAAACGCAAAGTTGCCAATAGCAAGCAAACTAAAAATGTTCACACATACGAGCAGTGAAGCCGTAGTGCCTATCAATTCCGGTGTAACTGCCTGACTCGAGCAACTAGAACTCCGGCGGCAGCATAACAAACATACGTGCGCAAAGCATTTTCACCATATTTTCAACTGCTTTAAATTGCGCCTGTCAGTAATGAAACATTGAGCAGTAGATGAAATTCACTGAAAATAACTTGTCATTAACTGCTACTGCTCGAAAGTATAGCAGTAGCATTTTACTGCTACTGCCAACTTTATGTCCGCACTTTAAACTCTTACCAACGGATATAGTATTGAATAACGAGTTTATAAACATTGAAATAATACTATATCTTTAAAACGAGTATGCCATGTATGCTTCTCGTGAAAAGGGAAATGAGGTTGATGCCGCTTGCTTTGCGAAAAAGCTCATTCCTTTCTCAAAACTTTACAAACGTATATCTAAGAAACGTCAGGACAACATGCATCCTCGGTACCTAGGCTGTTCATAAGCTGTATGATAGCCTGTACACCAAGGGTTTGCAACATGTTGAAGTTACACAAACTTCACTGGTCATTAAATGTACAGTGCAGTTAAATATACTGCGCATCACGATATGTATCAACAAATGGATACTTACCAAATGAACGTGCGTATCCTATACTGTCCTGTTCCTTTTTACTAAGTAGCACGTTTAATGATCACACTCGAGTATACAGGCTTCGTACACTAGATTGAAGGCATTAACTACACACATATCCTTAGTCATAGCAAAACAAACTTAACAACTGAACATGCTTCGTCCCTCTTCATAACGTCCGTTGATTTGAAAATGCAGGTATATATTTGTAACAGATGTCACGGTTTTTACAAGTCTAATGAAAAAAGAGAGCAATAATTAATCCTTAGCTACCAGCTGTGGAATATTGTGTTGTGTGTATGCGCTGTGTACAGGACATTGTCAAACATACCAAATGTCCCTATATCTCCCCCGCTCTACCCTTCCCCTGTGACCCAGGTCTTGCATGTATCATTGTACACCAAGTAACAGTATACTAACAGGACCAACTCGACCATGCATCTACAGCGTGAGGGTAGCAACATAGCCCGCTACCTACCTACATTCAGAATATTAAACCAAATTCTCCAAATTCCTAACTCAAGCTACACGATTTATCGTTTGACTGGAGCTATAAAGTGGAATATACTGGATGAAAACAATGTTAAACGATAATATGCAGTTCAACTAAATGTGTGCTGGTTTAACTCGCATGGTGCAGTATGTATAAAACACTCGTCTATATACACAATGAATAGATACCTCTTTAATATAGCTTTATGATGTGTGACGAGTGCGTTTTGTTCATGCTTAAACATGCAATCACAACCCATCTTAAGGCAGGGATCGAATAATGCAAATGCACAACGTAACTTAAAACCATTGCGGTCATATTTGTTTGTCTTCAATTGCACATTTACCTAGCCTTTATATCTTGCCTTTTTGTCTTAATTGCCTCTATTTCTCGCTTTTCTTGTTTAGACTTTGTTTCTAGAGTTGCATCCTGGTACAACAGTGTGGCCTATCGTTATGTAACCGGGGTAGGTTTCAGGTGGAGAATTGTTGGTGATATGACCGGGTGGCTTGGTAACTCAGTGGTAGAGTGTTCGCACGGTCAGCGAAATGCCCTTGGGTTCGAGCCCCGGTCGAGCCACATTTTTTCACCTGTTACAGTTAGAGGAAGTTTTCTTCTAAGCAGATATGTGTGACATGTAAAAGTACACGTTCATCGATTGTCAATTAGAACTACTGATGGTGTTACATATATTGTCGAGCTGCAACTTCCACTTAAAGCAAACTTCTAGTGAACCTATCAGAACCTCTTCACACGTAAGACCGGTGTAAACTACCGAACACTGAACACAGAAATACGGGGTACACCATGCTAGCTTTCCATGACTTCACTAAACTCACCAGACTGCGTCCCTAACATTCGCTATGTGGCTAAAACTACGATATCCAGAGATCTAGAGTGACCATACGAGTCTGCAATCAACTGTCTAGACAGAGGTACAGTAAAACAGACCTTGTACGCAGCTAGAATTCACTTAACGCCAACATTAATTATATTATGTACATATAATAGTACATGTTATTATGTAGGACTAATATTAAACACACGTTTTTTAAACAGGGATACATACCTATTGGAAACCTACACTATGGTTGGATATATAATTACGGGTTAGGTTTACATACTTCAAATTCTTCGGTGTTCGATTCACTTAAGATTGTCACTTTATAGATGAGAATGCCAATAAAGCATGTATCTGGGTTGGCTTAATCAGTAAATACATATCAGTAAAACGTTATACATTCAAACTAGTTTTGTTTCAACGTGGATGACTTGACTAAATTTGGCTCTAATACGTGGCATCCATTACATGTATATGTACAACAAAATCATCTTTGGAACTAAAATACACTAGGAGGCACAGAAGACATTGTACTTAGAAAGACAGCAGAGAATTTAACTATCTGTGCGAAAAGATGAGCTTTGTGGACGCCAAATACATGTACGAATCAGGAAATGAGATAACAGAACCACTTTCTGCAGTTGTTACACCCCTGAGAGTTGGTTACAGTAACTCTCCATAACTCTACATGAAACTTGAATACACGTTCACGTTTACATATTGAAATACACTAGACGCGAGTTTGAATGATGAGTGGCATTGTGATAAACATTTCCAATGGCGGAACTCCAAATTGAAATGCTGGAGTTTCTATTTTAACGCAAATCGCATACTCCACATTTCAAGCTCAGCGCTTCTCGTACATATTCAACAATTTTATCGACGTTTATCAGACATACACATTCCGAGAGCTCTCTAAAATCACTGAAAATGATCTGAACTTACCTACTGTCTGATGGATACTAGAGGTTGCAGCACGTGTAGCAGTCAACACTCAACAGAGGCAGCACTATAACAGTCCGCTCGTATATTACAGGAAATCCTCACTGAATACTGAACACATATACCCCCGAGCGACCTAACTGTCCCACGAATGAAGTACTAGCATACAACTCTTTAGTTACGGAACCCGGCTAGTTAACTCCTCAAATTACGTTGTAATGTTCAGGTACACCATTCACTGCTTAATGGGTCAAATATGAAATACCTCTTCACTGATACCTCTTAAAATATCAGACAACACAATCATATATACTCGTAGTACACACTGTACAACTCACAAACACAAAAACACACTACAATTTGGTTTGGATGATACTAAGATTAAACTATAGAAATGAGTAGGGCATAACTATGTTAGTAGAGTCACAGTGAATTAAATGCAGGTAAAATACTGTGAGAACAAATTGAACGAACAGACACACTGTCACATTAAAATAAGTGAACTAGTTGAACCAACAGAACTACTGTCATACTATCCATGCATAACGAATAATGGTGCGTTACATTGCTAGCAAATCACAGCAAAGTATTGCATATGAATATTGACCTAAAACTACGGAATTAATAACAGGGACCTGTCATAATTGCATTACAAACTAGGTGATACATGTGTATACAATGGACACGGGTTCCATAAACTGTTGTAATAACATGACAGTCTAATCCACCTATTTCACAATTCAATAGTCCTTGTAATGAATTCACGAATTTCTGGTCAATGTTCGTATACAATAAAGAATGAATAAAATCTATAAAAGTGTACAAAGAAGTGCGTAATCTATATATAGAGTATTGACTCGTGCACGAACACTGTCGGTGATGCAATATGGTTGGGGACATTGTATGGTGGTAAGGTTCACTATACCCAGCTAGTATCCCTGCAATCTCATATAGATCAGCCCCCAACTTTAGCTCCATTACTTTCCGCTGAAGTTGGGGCTGATTTAAATGAGATTGGTATCCTTATACACTCCAGTACACTTGATGACTTAGATGATCAGTAAAATGACACCTGTGATCTGAAAGGTGCATTATTAGTGTGGAAATAGTCAGATGCTACGTTCAATAACGGTGTTCGGATAGAGTTTTCAAAGTTTGTTTTAATATATGAAACGTTGATGATAACATTAGATTAAAAGTAGTGTTCGTGTTTCATGAAAGGAAAATAGTATTGTTTAGCTTATAAGACACGGAGAATAGGCGGTAAATACATCAACTCTAACTTCCCACGCGTGTAAATATATCTCATAAACATTACAAATGAAAATAATTCGCTTTTATTTAGTGTTAAAGTTTGTTCATTGAAAACATATGTATTTAAGATCATTTATGTTCATTTTTGAAGATGATTGAACATTCTTCTGAGTTTATCATGTTCATGTAGGTAAATATACGTTCATGTGTCGAGGTGATCTTGTAATGATGTAACCACGACTACTACATACTGCCGTACACGAACTATTAAACAAGGTACACTATTGCTGTTTAGTTTAGCTAATCTACATTGTTATATGTTCATGAAATGTCATCATCCATCAAATATTTTCTTCGTTATCATTAATAGTCCTCATTAACTCATGCTTTACAAATAGTTGTCTCGTGTGTAATTTTGTTAACTGTTTTATTTGTTAACTGGTGTTTATTTTATTTCATACAGTACTTGTGTGACCAATCAAACACTGAAGAAATTATTGTTTACGGTTATTAGAAGCAGTTAAATCTTCCTCGTGAAAGGCCAAGTTTATTATACGACACAGGAAGACTTGTTGTTCATGTAATTAAAATTGTCTCCGTTTATTAATTACTGGATGTGTAATACATGTAGTAGATAAGATGAGAAACAATTGAATATCGCAAGTGTAAAGTGGGTATAAACACTCTACTTATCAACGTCCGTTTGTTTTGTACAGCTTCAACAATATCACCAGTCGTACAAACTCGGCCCTCTCTGTCAATGCTCGGATTCAAGGCTCGTATATAAGTGCAGAAATACACATGTGGTCGACTAATAACTACATGGAAAAAAATAGTTCCACAACTCAAGTGTACTCATCCTTTCTAGCTTCTTACTGCATCTATTTAACGTGACTACACGTGTGTATAAAACATCTGTTCTTCCAATCGTTGTGCATATGCATTACCATTTTGTAATTATTTCAAATATTAAATATTAACACATAGTTTAACACTAGCGGTATGATTCGGTACAGTCAGTGTACCGGGCAGTTATCTATGACGGCTTCTTTTGAAACACGTGTCGACTATGCAAAGAAAACAATTAACGGGAATGTCAGACTAAAGGAAAAGCATATTGAATGCTTGATGTTTCCTTGTTTGGAAATAGTCCGTCGAAATTTCGAATTTCCGACTATTTCGCAGATAAATAGACGAGATTTCCGAGCGCAAAATCACGTAAAATTGTTGTTCCGGAAACCACCGAATGTACAAAACTATAATAATACACACTCGGAAATCATCGAACACGTATTCGCAGATAATCGTACATGGAATCATCCGAGACAGTTTCGATTGAAAAAATACAGAGGCATATCAACTCATTCTGGATATAGAGCCGTATTAATTTACCGAGTGTTACCGGAAGTTACCGAGTACATACTCTTATAACACTCACAATGACCCTAAGCTCTTTCCGGAAGTTGGTAAATACGGAAGACTCTCACTGAACCTAAAACCAAGAATAAATTACGGACTTTCTTAAGTTTTAACATACTCCTAATTTGATATAAATCTTCAAAACATTAAATATTCAATAGGTTTTGGAAATTGTTGTGTATACACGTACACTGTTCCCAAATGCTTAGACAACAATTTTCAAGCATGGATAATACATACAAACACAATCGCTATGGACTATAAAACGACTATGGATGACCAACGACCAAGTAACACATGGTGTGGCTATTACTACACACGTCGTCACATCATGTACAAATCGAAGGCTCAGTGACAGAAGAGTCTCTACCACTATGAACATGTCTACATGTGAGGCTCAGTGACAGAAGATTCTCTACCACTATGAGCATGACTACATGTGAGGCTCAGTGACAGAAGATTCTCTACCACTATGAGCATGACTACATGTGAGGCTCAGTGACAGAAGATTCTCTACCACTATGAGCATG
>ENA-OREC01000189-OREC01000189.1-marine-metagenome-genome-assembly--contig:-NODE-189-length-19194-cov-13.338338_pt1 | contig 19194 bp, 4 predicted proteins | sample MGYA00248626_ERZ508543 | MGnify/ENA primary metagenome ERZ508543 (study PRJEB26211, sample SAMN05518279) | marine metagenome | isolation source: Puget Sound, Washington, USA | host: Bankia setacea...
TGTGAATACAAGCACAAGACCAGATAGAAGATACAACCTAGACTGTGAATACAAGCACAAGACCAGATAGAAGATACAACCTAGACTGTGAATACAAGCACAAAACCTTCTGTTCATCAGATTCATACTAACAAGAGTTGAAGACTAAAATATCATTCACCAGCCTTGAACTTCAACTGTGCATATTCAATATCATAGATAGTTGCAACCATCATATCACTGATAAAGTTTGTAACACATTGTATAAGTACATTAAACAAACATGGAGTAAGGCATGTTTAGACTTGATATGCTGTCAGGTGATTTTGTTACAAGAGGAAAAGTTGTATTCAATATTTAGCAATAGAGTAAACTAACTGGCCTGAGCACTGCTAACCTGCTTAGGCTGGTCATTCATTCAAATCCATGACAGACTTTATTATGAATTACATCACTTATTAACAAGAGCCTCTCATCAATGAATAGTTGTATAGTACTAGGGTGTGTGTTTAACAGGAGGTCCACTTAATTCTACATAAAAAGAAAGGAAAGGTATCTCGTGCATTCTTCTTCTTGTCTCTCTTTTGGTAATACCATCGTTGAAATGAATCATTTATTGGTGTTGCCTCATTTCTTTCAGAACCTTAAGCTGCACCAACAACACTTACCTTGTTATGTACCTTTACTTTGATTTCGTCTGTACTGCAGCCAGAAACAGGGATACAAATGAAGCTACCTACCTTTTACATTCTCCTCATTTCTACCGTTTCTACTCAGTAGGAATATAATGTAGTTGATAAGGTGTGCACAGTGTCTAGTACTGTCTATAGAATTCAAAGAGGGAAAACAAAAACAAACAAAACATACACAATACAGCTGATGATAGGATATAGGTTTGACAATCAACTGTTTTGCACCTTTGCTTGTATGACTTTGGTTTACTATGATGTTGACACATAAGAAGTTGATAGATGAGGTTTATACTTTTCATAGCATGCAGTCTACAAGGATACGCTTCTATGTTTCATCTTATCACAAAAAAAAACAACAGTTTGTTGTCAATTTAAGTATTCATGAAACAATCAAAACAATGCCAAAATTTGACGATACTGGAATTATTCTTTAAACCGTTACCTACCTCATTGATGTGTTTGTATGTTTTGATGAGGTCAACACTAAGTTTGCGGAGTGGCGCACCAGATGCATCCCGAAATGATGTTGGGATTCTGTTCTGCATGGCGGCCATCTCTTGCTGCTGTTGTTGCAGCGTGTCCGCCATAATGACTAGCTGATCTGCCTCTCCTAGTCGCCCGTAAACCATCGGTACATGGCGACCTTTAGACAGCTGACCTGTAATATACAAATATCAATGTAAATACTAGATGACTTATAGGCTTATTGGCTTTGGTTTTACATGCATTTTTGTTGTGACAAGAAAATTATTTAAACTCTCACAGGATAGAAATTTTAGCTGCAATGGCCTCAATTTTTTCTTATAAATAATCTACATTGTGTAATAAACTAAACATCTGTAAACAATAGCAACAGTTGCAAGTCACAGCACATGAGTGAATTCCAAAACACAGCTGCAGATGTCATGACCCCTATTGTTTCTTTGCATTGTTTTATACCATATCAGTTGTACCGTACAGCATTTCATGACTATTTTTCTACAACACATCCTACTAGTAATTTGTCAACATGTGTTGTACCTTCAACATTACATTTAAAGTAATATGTCCTTTAGACAATAGAAAGTTCAAGATGACAAACCTATAGCTGAAATACTAAACAACAAAGTGTCACATCAAACCTTAATAAATTTACATTCACCCAAAACTACTGAAATCTGGCGACTTTGGGAAAATATTTTAAAAGGCTTACAAGTGTGAATCGCTCTGAAAGGCGTCCTTTGATGTTTCACTTATTTCTTACTTTCACAAGTTAAGCAAACAAGGAGACAAATTTAGACAGTGTCGTAATCTGTTTGAAGTAAAGACATCTATTCAATAATCGCTCTATAAATGTTTTAAAGCCATAACATGGGACTGTCACTTCAAGGCAAAGAATCAATATTGAAGGGTAATAGTTAAACAATGTCATATTATGGTTATTCAAGCATCTGTTACAGCATTCTTGCTTCAAGGTAATATTCTGAGAGTGAGTACATGCAAATATGATATTTACTCACACAGAAAAAACTTGAATTTGACCCGGTTTAATTTTAAAAGCTTGCCATAACTATGAGTCTAAAAGAAATGACTTGCACTGGGGCTAGGGGTCAATTGATGATCAGCTAGTCAATGTTACAGACTGGTTAAAGATAATGATGATATGGCAGTGACAGACATGCAGGTGATAGTTACTTAGTTAGTGCACTGCAGACTGGTTTGTTTTGTAAGGTTATGTTTGTAATGTTTTAATGCTCGTTGTTACAAAAAGATCATAATGGCAGATGATGAGTTAAACAAAGTCACAATTTAGCCTAGAACTATAAGAATTCAAGCCACCGTTGTTGGACAAGTTACAAATAACAATGTTTTCATATTTTTTCGAGATCACTCAACTCCTGTCTGTTTTACTTCAGTCGCTTGATTTCTCTTTCAACAAGTCTTTCATTAACCACAGTAAGTAAGATTCTTCGAGCAATCAGGTTCAGTTTTGTCCTATTTCACTTTTATGTTTCAAAGTCTTTCATTAGCCTAGAGTAGTCAGCTGTAATAAAAGATCATTTATTTGTACAGTAGTGAGTTTGTAGATTCTAAACCAAGACATTATTCTCCCAGTATCTTTAATCAATTCTTATATGGAGAGAAGGCAAAAACCAGAACCATATAAACAAGTATGCTAGATGTAGATTACTTAAAATCAAACAAAAACAGTAGAAAACATTTACATGCAGGTGCAAGTGCAGAGATTTTTAAAATAGCTATGTACTGTTCTCTTATTTTTAATATTCAATCAATGGGGAGGGGCTAGAGAGATCAATGGGCAACAAATGACCATATACAAGTAACCATAAACTCGCCTTATCCAAAAACCACAGTACATGTATCATAAACAAACACCGGATAGGAGAAATCTGCATGATAACTACAGCTGACCTTAACATACACTCAGCTGCTAGTTTTCAAGTTCATTCATAGCAGTTAGCTAGCAAGTTTACTTATATCATGTATCTAATAATATCTATGGGTTGTAACTGATTTTGTATCTACCTGGTTATACAGTTATTAATAGATCAAACCAGACTGTGCATAGAGCCAAAGCATTATATTACTCAACAGGGACCTTTTAGTTATTCACACACAGACAGAGGAAAGTGATATATACAAGGCAATGATTATGTATAGGAAGCTGTTTTAAAGAATGTAATACAGTCAGTGATTCAATGATTATGATCAAAGGGTCTTCCAGCAATGATCAAAGCCAAACCTACACTGTCAGTTATGTGTTTGTGTAGAGTGGCAAAAGAGCAATGAGGCATACACAATCTTGTCGATTTAAATCCCCCCTTCAACACACAGTCTCAATGAAAGTTTAAATCACCTTTTTATGAATGGGACAACATTTCAAGTGGACTGGGGGGTAAAGGTATAAATGTAGTAGAGGCTCTCTCAAGTGCCAGGGTAATTTACGCAGTTAAACATAACAGTAACAAACAATTACTTATAAAAACATAACAATGAAAGCAATGATCATATGACTTTGAAGTATACAATTAGAAAACAATAAAGAACACACTGTCAATTACTGTATCATACAATTACAGAAAACTGAAAACTATCTTCTAAGAAACTTTAATCCACTTCCCTTTTGCAAGAACAGACATGAATAAGTGACAAAAAGCTTGAATAGCAAATTTCCCAGACATGTTACAACAAAACAATGAAAACAGTATACCCTTTTACTAAATCCTTATACACAGCTGTTCACATCTTAGTATACAGTTGATATATGATCAAAGTTTTTTTGGGTGTTAATCTTCAAAGATTTCTCACAGCCATATATTAAAACTTTACACAGTGTTTAATCAGTCAAACAAAATGTAAACAAATGCCTTATGGGTAAAGTCTGGAGATCATGCAGTACATTTTGAGAGGTTGAATTGTAAACTGAGATATCTGGGTCTCTACAGGATACGATTTAACTTAGTTTGCTTTCAAGGCTACATGTTAACTATGAATTTGAACTGTTTCTTAAGGTGATTTAAATCCCTCGTTAAGCATGCCTGACTGTGGACATGTATATATATATATATAAAAAAACTAATAGCATACAAAAGAACACACTGGCTGGCAAATAGTCAAACCAGTTCTTTTTAGTTAATATTTCACCTCATGGTAGGGCAATGACAGAATGAATAACAGATGAGAGACCACGGACACTGCCAAAAATAGACCAGCATAGAAAGAACAGAAAAGAACTCAATGTACAAAAAAAACTCCACTAAACTGTTACACAAAATTGAGAGCAGGACACGAAAATTCCACTCATCCTTTGCCCTGATGAGTGATTATGCATGCAATTTAAGTTAAAATTCTAAAGTCTGTATTAAAGGTATTTTCCTTGTTTTGATCATACTCAATAATGTGCAGGACAAGCAGTGATTTTGATCATTTCGGTGCCCTTGAGACATATTTGTTACGTAATAAACTAGAATCACATACTGAAGAAGACTGAGAAGTTACTTTACTTCACATACAGAAGCTTGCCATTCAAATAGATAGGAATCATTTAAAAACACAAGACACCCATCACTGTAGGGAATACATTCAAAAACTACAATCTATGGAGTTCAAATATCATGCAAACATCTTGATTGTGACATTTTTGTTGCTGACATTAAGTAAGAGAAAAATGACACACTTGAAAAGAAAACCTTCAAAAAATTTAAACAAGACATTCAAACATATGATCAGAATAATTGAGTTAAAATCTCAACTATAGTACTAAAACATTTAAAACAAAATAACATCATTAGCACTAAAATGATACCAAAGTTTTCTTGATTTCAATTGTTTGAGGCCTAAAACCAATACAGGTAAACTAAGCGTTCACCAAAACCAAACGATTGTAGAATGTAATAAATCAACCTTACAACTAGTCCAAAGGCAAGGAATAACAGTTAAAGTCAGACCTAGGAATTTAACCGTTACAATGATTTAAAGAACTCTACTACAGTGATTGGAAGCACGTAAGCCGTGGACATTTTGTATGTATAACCGGGTACCTATAACTTATCAGCCTTTATCTCTAGTACAATCACCCTAACCTTTCAATTCATCTCAGAAGAATACAAGTAATTAGTATCAGTACATTTAACTAGTGTATACATGCACAGAAGTTGAGCATTGATCTGAGCTAAAATGTAAACAAAACAGCAAAAAATGCAAATATGTTTTGTTAGCTAAAAAGATAGGGTTATACAACTTACAAGGAAGTTGATTCTTGAAGTTGATGCAACAATGGAATATGAAGACAAGTTTATATAAGGAAAGTCAAATTGTAACAGCAAGATTGTGAATGGTAAGTAAAGATGAACGTTGTATAGATGGGTGATCGCTGTTGTTACTGTTGTTGTTGTTACCTTCGGAATCTGACTGCAAGTGGAGTCCACACATGGATTGAACAACGCCGGTGTAAGCTCTATCACCCTGCGTCACGTTACTGCCTTGTGAAGAACGTGCAACAGTGTTAAAACCCCATCGTGGTAATACAAGCTGAGTTGCTAGACTTGGCTGAAGCATTGAACACAAAGGTAAACTCATGTCAGTCTCTCTCACACTCTGCCTCACCCTGTGTGTCACTTCAAATCAAAAACAATGCACATCCTCTTATACAAACACATTATCTTCAAAGTGAAATCTGCTATTCCAACAATGAGTTAATCCAATTTATAACTATGGTGTTACTCCGGGTAATCAAAATCCAAGTCAAAAGTGACAGAAATATCCACAAAGTATAACCAAACAAAGCATGAATTAAATCCAACAAAGAAAATGTGTGCAAAGTAATTCTCAAATTGAGTGCTTAAAAAATATGTTATGTCACTCTATAAATATTCATTATTGAAATTGAAAGCACAACTATTATAGGAAGTCACATGTTTCAATCCAAAACAATTCTCAACAGGAAGTCATGGGCATGTAGCCACATGTACACAACTGTCAAATTTCTAAAAATAGTTCAAATTCTTCCCACTTACTAGACAGGTTTAAGAAGTTTGTTTTACCTTATAACAGTGACATAAATCCTTTTGTTTTCTAAATCACTCTTACAGAACCTTTCTTGATAGTAACTGGTCATGTATAGCAATATTAGAGTAGCTTTCATTCAGTATTTATGAAGTTTTCATTCACTAATTAGACCATCTGTCTGTCTCAACATGTACAGTTACACTTTACACATGTATAACCCACCATTCCCAACACATCTATCAGAAAGTAACCAGTACAGCACATTCTTACACAACCAACATCATCACAATACCTATCAGTTTATCTGATTTCACACAAAGATCAATAGTTGACAAGAAAACAATAAAGCTGTCAAACCTTTAGTACAAAATATTGTCAGCCATGCTTGATTTCCCCAGCTGTGTTTTCATCATGTGACCAGCCTAATTATCATAATATGCCTAGGGCATGTTATTTTCATTGAACCAAAGCTTAGCCAATCAGAGAGCGGTATTTCCATCTTAATCTAGCTTGTTGCTGTGCAGCCTGTCTATTTATAGATCAGGAGAGAGTAAACCAGGTCAGGTGACTAGACTCTGGATTATGCTGTGTTTTTGTCTTGCGGTCTAAATAAAGGTCCACAGGGTCCAAGGTTAAGGGTCAATGGGTTAACATCAATACACAAACTATTTAGATTTTGCATTAGCACCAATTATAACCTACAGCAATGCACAAAGTCTACACAGTATAGGGAAAAGTGAATGAATTATTTTTAGCTGGGGCGATCGTCGACATTTACTGTGTATGGGTTGTTGTTTGAACTTTCGTTTTCACAGACATAGCTTGAATATTTGTCATTCCTTTACGTATATAGTCACCATATTGCCTTTTTGTCCAATATACTTCCTTAAGGTGCAATTAACAAATAAAACAATGAACACATAAAACAAATATGTGTGTAGTAAAAACATAATCATTGCAATGTGTTATGCAGGTAAAAACACAATAGCGGCTAATATAACACAGTACAAACGATTCAATGAGTAAAAAATATCACTGTTATCAAATGCTTTTAATATCGTTTTAATTTTGTGTTTGTAGTGATATTTAATTATTGACAGTCCTTTTAACAAAACAGCTGATGAGAACTTTTCTATGCTGCCAGTTCAGACTCAATTACAAAGTTTTACTGCCAAACAGACTTTATGAAAACTTAATGACAAGAAAACTTCTGATGTACACCAAGTTCTCAGAAATCAGCTAAATCTTAACCAAACCTTAAAGTAAACTGTAACAGATTTATCTCAAATGCACGACGTTTATCAGGCATACACAACGAAGATACTTTGGTCCGTTTACAGAAGAAATTGTCACCGCTGTTCTGTGTAATCCAGTCTTAACTAACTGAACAGAGGAAGGTACTTAGTTCAGTTTTGTGTCAGTTATGAGTAATTCTGCAGAGAGATGAAAGGATGCTCCACATTTTGGACACGTGAATATCTTCCAGTATCTATATCATCACAACATAACTAGCATACTTTACATGTTCCCACCCCCTTGAAGTAAAGGCTAAACTTTATCTACATTTTGTGTTACCTATGATTACATACATCCGAAAATATTCACGTATCAGCAATTTTCAAATGCATGATGTACATAGAAACTGAATGAACTTCCAGTGTTTTTCCCCATAAGTTTGGGAAAGCATTTTTTGGGTGAAAAAATTGATCACAACATCAAGAAAAGGAGAATCTTCAAAATGAGTGCTAAATGAAAGAAAAACTGCATGATTTTAGATACAATCTGCAAGGGGAAGTAACCTGTGAACAGCCAGCTTTATACAGAGAAAGTACCCTTACTTCTGAATGTTCTGTTGACTGAGTAAATATTTTTTTGAACTAGAACATGAACTAGATTTTTCAGTTTATATACCCAATATAATCAACTAATCATCAATATCGTATACACTTATGTTCCATATAAAATTAATGCATTAAACCCCACAATGTTTTAGCTATGCAATTCTCAATTGAAGCGCAAACATCATAACTCTCCCATCAGTCAGTAGAAACTTGATTTCAGCTGACCATTACACTCAGACAAAATGTAAATAGTTATGAAAATGGTAAAATATGGTAATTACAAGGACAACAGAAATCAATGTGTCTAGACCAAAGGTTGTTCCAAAATCAATCGCAGAACCTTGCCCTTGGACGTTACAGTCTTGTGTTTGCAGTCTGTAGGGGTCTTTTCATAGGGCATTCTCACTCACAAACACTTCCTCATAAGATCGCACCCATTGACTAGTCTGATCATTGCACAAGAAGAAGATTTTTACAAGATAACACTTCTTAGAAATTATTTTTCTTAGGAAAATCGCACTCAAATCCATTCCTGGAACCAACCAGTACTGTGTAAGGAGGGTCAAGTTGTTGGCACAAGTAAACAATTAGTCTTTGATAGGGTTGGAACTCACACCGGTAAACTTCTTTGTACTAGATATGTGTAAACAATGATGCTTGGGTCATATACAAGACACACCATTAAGTCATGTTTATCATTTGTGCTAAACTATTTCAGATTAGAATGTTTGACCAAAGAGTCATCATCTGGCCAAGCTTATCCAGGCAGGTGGACTAACAAACAAACACAATATTGCCGATTTAACAGCTACTGGTATGCATGTAACTTAGAAATATTAGTAAAACATCTCCAATTGAGTGGTTCAATGATTTTGTTGGAAAAATAATGGTGAACCAAAAAATTCCAGCAAAATAGGTTTGGAGGCTAGAGGAATCCTGGAGAAATATCAGTCAAAGTTCTAACTCAGGTGAAATCAATTGATTAGAGTGACATTTTATAAATAGCATGTGGTCATGAACTAGAAAGACTGAGTGAAAAATGTGCTGCTAATTTTAGGTTCAAAAATCAATGGTAGCGAACGGAACTGTATTCCCCACTCCCACATTCCCTGTACAAGCAGCTGCAAACAGCAATGCACCCAGCACTCACAGAGAGGCTGAGAGAGGTGGACAAGGCAGTAAATATACAACCACTTCTGGGAATTTTTGAGGTTTGGAAAGGTCAATAGTAATAATCCAATTCCACCTCAACTATATGTTAACACAAAAATTCTTTTTCTATAAAATCAGATTAGCCTACTGAATTAACTACTGGCATCAGATGATAGAGGCATATTTTGACCACATACATTTCCCCTTGTCTTATCATCTGAGCAACAGAAATCTGTATCAAGATTTGTGTGGCAGTTCAGAGCTTTCTGCAATGACTCCTGAAATAATCCAAGTTACTAAGTGTAGGATGCATTAAAAAATCTGTTCTCAACAGAAGAGTTTTAGTAAGCAGATCAAAGAGCAATGCAACCAACTTGGCATGTATGAATCTCTATAGAGTGACTGAAATTATTAGGTCAACATGAAGTAAAACTTGTCTTTCATGCCTAATTTCTATCCACCCAAAAATCTTTTGAGTACAACATGTTAGTAGTGTACTTTTATGACAAAGATTCACCATTCAAATATTATGTTGGCAAATTAGTCTGACATGAATCAGAAACTTCCATTTTTGTAGCTACTTGTTTCAGTTGGGCACTAAGTGAGTAGCTACTGGTTTCAGTTGGGCACTAAGTGAGTAGCTACTTGTATCGGTGTGGCACTAAGTGAGTAGTCTGACATGTATGAATCAGAAACTTCCATTATTGTAGCTACTTGTTTCAGTTGGGCACTAAGTGAGTAGCTACTTGTTTCAGTTGGGCACTAAGTGAGTAGCTACATGTTTCAGTTGGGCACTAAGTGAGTTTACTTACATTGAATATGCTAAGAACTTGTAAGCTTTCTAACAGATTGAAATTAAGTGTGCTCTAGTCACTTTGTAAACTATATACGGTATATCAACATCTAATCAATTATTCAACAGGCCTGTAGACCTAATTACTGTGACATCGTTCAAGGGTAGATTCGGTAATGTACATTTTTCCTCAAAGCAACAAATGTGCCAGAAGTATACAACACATATATATATGCAGAGTATGTAAAATAGTCGTAACCAACATATATATAATGCAAGCACAAAAAGTCTATAAAGAAGGGCTCTATAAACAGTATGTGTAGCTTTCTTGCCTCTGATGCTCACAAAATACAATACTAAGATAAGTCTAGACAATAATTATACAAGAACATTTCTACCCTCCCTAATTCTTTTGATTCTTCTAAAATAGCACTAACAGAAAGAAATAGAGAGGCACTTTTAACAGTAACAGAAAGTGTTTCAGCCACATTAGCATAGTTTAGATAGACACATTTAACATTTCTTATCTCATTTACCCACTCAGTCCTCTCAATATCTCATTCTTACACTTGCTCAGTCCTCTCACTATCTCATTTTTACACTTGCTCAGTCCTCTCACTATCTCATTCTTACACTTGCTCAGTCCTCTCACTATCTCATTCTTACACTTGCTCAGTCCTCTCACTATCTCATTCTTACACTTGCTCAGTCCGATCTCATTCTTACACTTTCTCGGTCCTCTTACAATCTCATTCTTACACATTCTCGGTCCTCTCACATTCTTACACTTGCTCAGTCCTCTCACATTCTTACACTTGCTCAGTCCGATCACATTCTTACACTTGCTCAGTCCAATCACTATCTCATTTGTACACTCCGTCCTCTTATTATCTCATTCTTACATTCAGTATTCTCACTATCTCATTCATTCATACATGTGTTGGCACTAAAGCACCAGCTCTCTTTATGTTTAATACCAGTATTGTAGCCTTTTTGTACCAAACTATCAGATATTTGATGAACAACAGACGCAAAGTTAAATAATTTGCTACAGATAAATAGAGAAAACATTCTTAGAGATAAATCTATACACACATGTACTATCTTCTGGTATTTAGACAAAACTATAGAATGAATGTTTAATCAGAACTGTATTTAATTCTTATTCACATATTCACGATATATATTTTAACCCAATTTTTTTTATATTTGAAATTGATTTTTTATGATGGCTGCACCTTTAACATTTTCAGTCAATACTGTATGGGTTTTAAACATCAAAACATGAACATAACTCTAGGGCACCCAGATATTTTCACCCTTTCTTTGTACATCATAGTTTGAAACAGTATCACGTAACTGATCATGATAAAAAGTAAATGGAAATAGATCAAAAACAGCCATTCATATACCAAGCATTTAAACCAGTTCACTTACTTTTACTTTATGAATAAAATTTCTTTTACCATTGAGCCTAGTTTTCATGCATACATAATTTTGAAATTGGTCTTTAACTCTTTCATGAATTGGGTGAACACGGAAAGGATCTGAGCAAAAAAGGTGATGACAGTTAGTTGGTTAAGAAGTGGGAGCCTAATGTTTGCGTTTAGTCCATCCAGACTTCACAGAGACAACATTTAAAAGTCTTATTCATGATCATTATATAAACTAGAAATCTAAAAAATATACAAGACTAAGGGTTAATAACTAGAAGGATCACTATTTTATTTAATACAGCCTTGTGCTAAACGTTAGTCAACAACTTTACTTTCACCACCAAATAAATGACGAAAAACATGTCTTTTAACCATCCCCATAGATGCAGCATGACAAGTTCAGCTACACAAACATACACAACAAGAAGGTGGTATTCTACTGTTACATTTACCGACCCTTACACCCATTTTGTACCCTAACCAATCACACACTTGGTTCAAAACTACCAAGATATATTTAAAACTGTAACCATCCCTCCATCCTTTTTTGAGGTTTTAAACCTAGATACATAGACTACATAGTAACCACAGAGCAAGTAGACATCCGTGCAATGTCTACCTTCCATCATTCATCATATATTGTCAAACATAGCCTGCATACCTAGCATGCCTATAAACATTGTCACCATAAAACACAAGAGTTATTCACCCCTGTATGTTTTGCTTTTTCCGTACAAACCCAACGTTGTACTTATTTCGTAATAGTAATACATTGTAGGTGCCCATACTTGGTGATTTTAATAATTAGTTGTCTTTTCCTCAACAACTTGTCATTGAGTTGTTTTATCAATGATAATAGTCAAGAGCAAACCAAAGTGATTGAGTGAACACAAATGTAAACAAGGAAAAATGTCATACCAATTGACCCTTATGATTTGTGCACAAACTTACAATTCTTATATATGATCTTTGATGTATGTGTTAATATATTAAGGTGTACAGTCTTATGTATTGACAGGACAACAACAATGACCATCCTATATTGATAGTTCAGAATCACAAATGCTGAAACTGAAAGAAAGCTTAGTTTACAACAAGAGATCCATTTTTTGGGTTGAAGTATGCCAACATTTTGGTAAATAGCAACTCTTCAGTAGTGCAGTTGTTGCAGACCTAATTGGACAACATAAAACTTGAGACGACAACAACATAAAACTTGGGATGACAACATAAAACTTGGGACGACAACAACATGAAACTTGGGACGACAACAGCATAAAACTTGGGACGACAACAACATAAAACTTGGGAAGACAACAACATAAAACTTGGGATGACAACAGCATGAAACTTGACACCTTTCTTCTTTTTAAAGTATTGTGATAATCAATTACTTGTTTGCCTTTATTATTAGCCTTTATAGATTAAACATAAAGTCACTGCTAACAACTTAAAATAAAACACTTGATGAATGAAAACATCTAACATTCTCAATCAGCTGACATGAAATCAGTTATATAAATGAAACATTATTAAGTTGTTCAATTACTTGAGAACGCTGCAACTACTCTGAACATTGACAAACAATTTTTGAACTACATTGTTTTCTTCAAAATTTGAATTATACAGCTACCAGTAATGGAAATCAATAAAAATGATGACAAATTTTGTTTATTTTAACAACAAAGTACTGATAATGCATGCTCCCTTTGTCAACATTATTGTTCAGATCCTTACATGCACCTGGCAAAGTATACACACTTGGTCAGTAACACAACAAAGGAGAAAACTTCACAAACCTAACGTAAAATACAAGTGATGTAACAAATCAGGGAAGAAAGCAAACTGTGACAAGTTGGTAAACAACGCCCCAGCTTTGTTTCAGATCAAAAACTACTGAACGTGCCCTTCCTTCATTTACTAAACAAGTACTTTATTGGTGCATCAAGTTGTTTACTGAATACAAAAAAATGTACCAGTATAGTGAAACCCTCAAACTAAAATATCTCTTCACAGAAATCCTCTCAATATGGAACATGGCCTCTAGTCCCAATTACTTATTCCTCTATTTAATAACCCCTTTAAACATAAGTCCCCTCTTAACCAAACGCAAGGTCTTGAGGGAGTTTACTGTATCTTTTTTTACAGTATCAACATGTTGGTTTGTTGGGACTTTAAAACCCTCTAAGACTGACACACAAATTCACATATATCACAACCTACTGACTGACCTCAACAAACAAAATCTGATTTAATATGATGTGAAATCTCAGCCATATTGTCATTGCATGACCAACACATTATATGAATTCTCAGCCTTATAACTCAAAACTGGACAGTCAGCGTGCAAGTCTACCACTGACCCTTGGGGGACCCTTCTAAACTAATGACATCATTTCATAACAAAGTCTATGAACAACACATTACATGATAATCTATTGTGTACAGTACCTAAATTACTTTAACTTATCGCCAAACCAGTGTAACAACTGCTCTTAGTTCATGAACAGTAAGAGCACTTTTGCACTTCATATTTCCTAGCTAACTTCAATACAACAGGTCTATCTATACCCTGATATATATACAGTGGGATGTCAGATGCAGCTGTTTGGTAACAAGGAGTTTGCAATATCTTTTTGGGAGGCTCACTTGTTTTCAATTATCAACTCATTTCACCAAGTATGTGCACAGTCCAGTTTGGGACAGAGCTATAAATAAATGTAATTATCACTGTTACCTACCATCAACTGGCTGACCCATTGACTCCCAGGTCACAGGTGATTACATCTACAATATGAGATATAGCAATGTGTACAGTATCTACACTCTATAGATTGACCTGGGGTTGGTGGTCAGCGATTGTCTGTCTCATTTGGTGTACCCTTACTGCAGAAAGTTTTGCCACTTATTAGTTGTACATTTTTGTGTTCATAGGTAAATGCATGACATATGTGTAAATGGAAATAACAGCAGATTTGAAAGTGAAATCATGGAGATGCATGTGTGACTAGTAACCTGTGTAGTTATTTTCAATACTAAGAATGTGGGCACCACCAATACAAATCAACCAAATCTAACAACAGCAAACATGTGCATACTGATAACAAAAATGCACAAATCCTCTTGCTTGACATTGAAAATGACTGTGACCAAGCAGCTGTTACAACAAAAAATGTTCAGAAAGTTACGCACTCATCAACATGTGTATATATCCAAACAAAGACAAAGTGCTATGATTCTCATACAAAGGCACTTGATGTTATACCACCATAATGGTCCTACAATGTGCAATGGGGTCGTTTCAAACAGGAATAATGACAAAACACATACATTGTGTATACAATTCAAGGGCCTGGGGTCAAAGCAAAGAGCTTCTAAGTACTCCAAGACTGATGAGAGTTTGAGTTTGAGTTTAGATCTTCTGTTTTGTGACTCCACTTTAAAAGGTAATCAGTTTAGATGTAATGCCACTAACACTTTTGCATCAAAAGATGTTGATTGTAACTTGAACCATTCAATGTGTGAAAGGGTAGGTGGGATATGTACATATAAATTAAACTAGGATACTAACGTTTTAGCTTCATTGTCTGCATATAGGCTTCTTGTTCATGTTTTAACCAAAGTGAACGATCTGTAACTGGAAGAGGGTCCTTGACACCACCACTGCCTGATGTATCCATGTCAACCATGTTATTACTAGGCAACAGCCCACCACTCACCATTGGTGAGTGTCATGGGGCTGAGGTCAGTGTAAAGCTGGATTGACAATATAATTTATTTTTTGTTCCTTATTACTTTTTGGTGACTAGTTGTTAAAAGTTGATGAGAAATTCCAGTGTTACAGTATCTGAAGTCAAGATTAAACCAGGAATAAAATACCCTTCAGTACACACTCATATACACAGACAATAACCTGCCACAGTACACTGGATGATTCAAATCAATTTCCTGTTTTCCTTGATGATTCACTTTTTTATAAACACTGGATTGATTATTTATCTCAAAACTGTGACCTGTACACAAGCCAAAACTGTACTGACTGTGTGTGGGTCTCTGAACAACAGTCTATTTACTCCAAAAGTTGGCACCTTGATACATATACTCCTTCCTTGTGAATGTATTACCAACACAAACAATGAATCCTTTGAGTTAAATTCACACTCAGGGTAAACACTGTTAGATTATATATATTCCACAGAGAATGAAGTGTTTTTCTCAGTACACAAAATTATTCCAAAGAGAACACCACCAGCTTGCGTAAGAACGAAAATTCCAGGAGGGTGAAATATGCGTTTTAACAATAACCAGACTGCGAGACAGACGAAGTGAACTTCACCTTCCAAGTCAGCTGATTTTCCCCTTTGTTGTAATCATCTATCAGTAGGTTCACTCAACGATTTTTTGTTACACACAATCACAAATAGACAAAAAACAATTGAGAACACCAAGTGGAACACCTATCACAATTTCACGAAAGTGAGTCCCAATCCATTGATTTACACAGCCTGAAGTTACCAAATACAATGTAACATGTTATATGTCACTGGTAATATGTTCTAAAAATAGCCCAGCTTCTCATGTTGGCGTGGTGATGTAGACATATTTGCTACGTAGTGTCGGCAGAAAAAATAACACAGCACACAAGGCCAACGATACTGAACAGCTGATATTGAAAACACGTTGCACCATAAACTGAACACTGGCAGTCACACTGATGCTCAGATTCAGTATATCAACACAGAGGTGGAACACTGTCAGGTTTATTAGAATGCACAAAGTATCCAAATGTCTTCAGTTTAACATCCCAATGACAGTCCTATCTACATCCACATACCATCAGTAGCCATGTTAATACACAACTTAAAACTAACTATCCAACTGTTCATAGAGTATCCTTAATCCCTAGGTAAACAAACACTGGACATGTGAACAATGAATGAGACTAATGGTATTTCCCCCGTTTAAAGAGCATTAAATCCCGTTGGTACTCTTAGGGTATACAACAAATGTCTCAACAACAAATGAACATTCAACACTGTGAAACAATAGTCACACTGTATGGTCCATTTAATTGTCATCAAATTATTTACATGAGTCCAAACACATTATCTTTCATACGTCTACACTAACTGTTATATCACAGCTAGGATAACACAGACCAAACACACAGGTAGCACCCCTTAGGGGAATTCCACGGTATAACTAACCCTGTTACACTGGCGTGTCATGAGTATACTTTAAACTAGCCATGCTCAAGGGATGCTCATTTGCTTGTCTTTTCCTCTCGCCCCTCGGCTTGTCACGGTTACACAGGAGTTTTTCAGGTTTATTTTTTTACAACTCACTTATGCGAAAGGCAAAAAAGCAGACAAGAACACGCCATTCATTATCCATAAAGGCGTGTGAATTGTTATGATAATATAACAGGCACACTGTGGATACACTACTTAGAACACGCACAGCAACAATAGGGGGAGCTTGCTAAAATTAATCCCATCCAATTACATCCTACTACTGGTAGCTCTTTTGCCTCTAAGCAGTACAATATTAATTTTGCCAACAGACTAGTACAGCGTTAGAAGAAATGCTAGCAGATAAAAAGCCCCATGAATACCACATGACCTTATTTAAATGTTATAATTTCACACACATACTACAATACAGCTGAGATAACTGTCTATATTGTCTATTCTACAGTGTCTGTTTAAACAGGACTTTATTATCGTCTCTCGTTACAGCACATTTTCACAACAGGGGAGCTGAAAGTACTTTAGAACTAAAGCAACCATGAAATATCTTGCCTATTGTAAATAGATAGAATTATAGCATGATTTCATAAGTCTGCCTGACAACTAGACATCTCAGACTCCATAATTGGTCCAATAATGCTCACCCTTCTGTACACATCCATCTTTGACCAATCAGAAACCGTGTAACATCCTTGCAGCAGACTATCTGTCTAGTCATATGTAATGAAGAGCATAAGTAAGAAAAGTTATTCAGGTCACAGCAGGACAGGGCTGAGGATGCTGGAAAATTGGGGCCCCCTGAGGGGTTTTTCAGGGGGTCAATATAGGAATATTCAACACTTTCTTCTGTTACATACTTAACTACACCCTATCTTTGAAGTGACTCTCTTAAGTATATTCTCAAATTAAAATTGTTCATAGATAACCATTATAAATGATTTTAGTTCCTGATATGTTTATGTTAACATAAATTTTCAAATGATTACAGTTACTTCCCCTTTTTATACTTCCACATGTCAAATGCAGTTACCTTTCTTTGATAAAGTAAACATGGTAAGTTTGTAACATACAGAGCTCTACATCTCAGTAGTAGACTGCCACACAAGTTGAATTCTCAATCACAAAAGACCAACAACTGGTACTACTTACAAACACAATAATAACAAAACTGCTAACCTTCGAATGCAAACATGAATAATTGTTTTTTTTTGGATTACTTACAGTTCAAATGTTTATCTCTTCTAGGAATTAAGTATACCACACTTTTTTCCTTTTTTTGGATTATACAACAATAGAAAGTCTGCAATGCAATGCTTGAATTACACTTAAAAAGCTAACATAGACAACTGTTTATCATGTATTATTAATTAAGATACACAGCATAGTGTGGCATTGCAAAGATACACAGTCCTATTTAACAAGGATATTAATTTACAAAAAGAGTTATGAGGGCTGTTACAACACATCTATAATTTCTCTGGTAGCCAGGTAGCCCACTGAGCTAGTTTAAGTAGGTCCAAATGTTTGGGTGTGTTTTGATAATGTTGATAGCTAAAAAAACTGTTCTGTTGCCTATAAATTTGTTTGTTATAATTCAAAAACAAAACAAAAAATATAAATGTGTCACCTAAAAATGTTAATTTAAGAAAAAAATGTACACAGCTGGTTCCTGCTATAAAAGAATAAATGTTTGTGGCATTTGAAATTGTTTACAAACCCAGTGGGAACACACAGTTTCAGACTCCTAGTCACTAGCCCAGGTGTAACCCATGGGCACAGGGCTGAAGCAATTCCAATTCTGTGTCCTGGCAATTATATCCTATAAAAGTATAAACATCCCTATGAAATTTAGGACAAATTAAAAATATGCCAAGAGCAGTTATGTTTGTTGTGCACTGCACTTTTTCTCAATAAGATCTATCTAGTAATCTAATGTTAAAGTTTAAAGTCAGTATATACAGGTACAATACTAATTACTATTAAAGGTTTTCTGAACAAAACATTTGCAGCAAATTAAAAAATAACAAAGGCAAAAAAGGCAAAGTAGAGTTATGGTTTGTATGCTGTACCTCTAATGTCAAAACTATATATCTACATAATGTTTATGAAGCTATAATTATATTGAAAAATATCTTTCGCAGTTTTGGAGTTATGCTCCAGACAAAAGACTGCCCAAGAATTCTGTGAACCTGTCATTTTTATTTTGCTATGAATAAGCGAGTTTTCATACTTTTGTTACAGTAACACTTGGTAAATATAATTGCGTTTTACCAATTTCAATTCAGTATTTACGCAGATATGTTACATATCTGTGACTCAGTAGTTCTGAAGGTTTTCACACGTACACATAAATTTTAGTTATAACTAAAGATGTTAATAAATGATCAATTGCTAACCGACTAAATATCTTCATACCACTGCACAAATCATTCTAATTTGTACTGAAAGGACTAACATTGCATACTTCTAACTTTTTTACTGTTACACAGGTTGCAGCAGTGAAGAGTATTCAGATATAAAAAACTCATCTGATTCAAATATACC
>ENA-OREC01000190-OREC01000190.1-marine-metagenome-genome-assembly--contig:-NODE-190-length-19186-cov-11.616411_pt1 | contig 19186 bp, 7 predicted proteins | sample MGYA00248626_ERZ508543 | MGnify/ENA primary metagenome ERZ508543 (study PRJEB26211, sample SAMN05518279) | marine metagenome | isolation source: Puget Sound, Washington, USA | host: Bankia setacea...
GTTCAGTGCCAAGTTCTCTAATCCTTAAATGTAGCCCATACGTCCTATCAAGTCTTTCCAAGTCACTTTCAGAACCAGATTACCGTCACGGCCAATCCAAAGTTGCACTGGAATCAAGTGAAGCTATACGTCTAGATCAGAGCCAAGTTGTCAATTACTCAAATTACTCAAAACACACGTCTAAGATATATCGAATTACGAATATACAACGAATATACATATGTATTCTGAACAAATGAATTCTAGTGAAAACCAATGACAATGATTAATGAATCAACAAATAACACTATTCTCATGAAATATGTTTCCATATTCAATATGAAACTATGAGTACTATGGTGTATGCACATTGATTCCCAAAATTCTACACCAGATAGAAATAGTTCGTCTATTATAGTTGTATGCTGTCTACCTACCTTTCTCTTCGGATATAAACCTTTTGGGTTGACGGCGAACATGAGGGCCCTTTGTGGGAGCCTTAAGCTCTACCCTTACTATTTCCTTTTGATACTGTTTGGTTATATCTGTAAGGAAATATAATGCATGTAACAAGACCACGAAGTAAATAATAGTATTTAGTCCACGAGCGTGGGTAGCTTTTCCAGTTTAGTCAAGTACATACACTTCTAGATTAGAGCTCAGTCAAACCATTGCTAGTCACCCCGATTTCTAAAGTTCATTCCAATCAAGTTAAGTCAATTTAGGTTAAGCGAGGTCGTGTCAAGTTATCCCAAGTTGTGTCAAGTTAACCCAAGTTGTGTCAAGTGAACATATAGAAATATTTCGTCTATAATATATTTGTATGCTGTCTTCCTACCTTTCCCTTCCTCTTCAGATATAAACCTTGCCTTCTGTGCCATGTCTATCACTGTCTGTATACATACTTGATTGGCTTGATGAAGCGCCAATCTTCCAGACTTTCCAGACATCAAATTGCACATGTATGCTTTATCAAAATGACGTCTCCATACTTCATGCACACAGTTGCCGTCGGCTTCAAAACAATTGATAAAGACTCGAAGCCCAAAAGGCATGTTGACCGAGTCCAAAAACTCCTTGCAAAGCGAATGCAAAACTATGCGTGCATCCATTGTTAGACTCGACTATATAATGACGTTTCTTTGACAACGGCGTCATTTAAATCTCTAGATTTCTACTGATTAACGTCATTTTTACAGCGTGGGTGGAATTGAATTGACGTCCAAATAAAATTCTCAATGAATCGGATACCACCGGATCTCAGAAAGTCTCTCTTTGTATTACTTTTTATATTCGACATTGTTCGAGATGTTACAATCATGCCGTTTTTATGTACTAGATTTGATTTAATCATAATTGTTGATTTATGTTAACGTTCAAATTCTTCATCAAGGCGACTGTCTCTGTCGAAAATGTTCGAGGCTATACTGAACATAATGATTTTTTTAATCTGAAAAAAAAGGTGATAGATCTACGACGACGACCACCACCACCACCAATTATACTACTAACAATCATAATCATAATCATAATTATAATGAAAACCAAAAAAAACGACAGCAGTAAATTGTGCTAAACCTGACTAGTTGTTTTGAATTTTACTAGTTGTCTCAGGCATTCACGTTCATTCAGAAGATATAATGGTAGAGTGTATGTGTGTGAATCATTTGATTACCAAATATACTAATATACATTTTAATAAAATTTCGTTAAGTAAACATCATTCTGAGCTCCGTTCGAGAGAAGTTATACTAGCCCAGCAAAAAGCAAGTTCGTGCACTCTTCGATAGATACAATTTCTAACAAGCCCCATATCATGTTGATATTACCCTTAGTATCTGAAAACCCTTACCTAGCTTAATCTTTCTATGTCAGCTTGAGACCCTACTTTATAAATAAGAAACAAATACAGTTTCAATGAGCTCTAGTTCCCTTATCTATTTATTGATTATGTAGGTTTGTACTGGCTGTCAATGAGCTCTAGTTCCCTTATCTATTTATTGATTATGTGGGTTTGTACTGGTTGTCAATGAGCTGTAGTTCCTTTATCTATTTATTGATTATGTAGGTGTGTACTGGCTGTCAATGAGCTGTAGTTCCCTTATCTATTTATTGATTATGTAGGTTTGTACTGGTTGTCAATGAGCTCTAGTTCCTTTATGTTTTTATTGATTATGTAGGTTTGTACTGGCTGTCAATGAGCTGTAGTTCCGTTATCTATTTATTGATTATGTGGGTTTGTACTGGCTGCCAATGAGCTGTAGTTCCCTTATCTATTTATTGATTATGTAGGTTTGTACTGGCTGTCAATGAGCTCTAGTTCCTTTATCTATTTATTGATCGTGTAGGTGTGTACTGACTGTCAATGCGCTGTAGTTCCCGTATCTATTTATTGAGTATGTGGGTTTGTACTGGCTGTCAATGAGCTGTAGTTCCCGTATCTATGTATTGATTGTGTAGGTTTGTACTGGATGTCAATGAAGATTTAAGTTAACATTAATATATAGTTTTTCCTAAAATCACAATTTATTTATTTCCAATATCTCATTCATGTTCTCAGTAAAGATTAAATTTACATAATTCGTATGAGGCTCAGTAATCCTCGTCCTCCTCGTGCACAGGTCTGCTTCATCATTTGCTAAAACAGTTATATCATTGCTCAGTATATTTAAAATTCATCCATTGAAATTCCTGGGGATTTGCTTTTCGAGATTAAAAATACCTCCAAAAATGTGTTGTCTGCTCGTTCGTAACTTCTCAATTTCTGAATTTGTTTTAGCATGAAAAATCGCTTTTTTTCTTTTAACGAGTGACTTGTATTCTGTTTTTACATGTGATAAACCATTGTCTACTTACATCAGATTTACAACGGTTGAACACCTTTAAAGCATCTAAATAATGTGTTTTCGCAAGCAGGCATTCATTGGTTAGCAATACTACATATTATTTCCGTGACTTGTATTAGAGCGTTATTTATTGAGTCACGACTATTACAATCAATGTTGTGAATAACTTGGTTAAGATCCGGGATATTTCACACTATGGCTATCATTGTCCGGCTGTAAATCTGTTTTTGATAACAACGAGAAATGCAAAGGTGCATGGTCACTCAATTCAGTAAAGTCACCAACGGTAAAATCATGGATACATGGAAAATTGTGTTCACCTGTTACTAAAAAGTCTATCACAGACGCCCCATTCCTTGAAGCATATGTGTATTTATCGGTTTGGCCTATTCTACCGTCAACTCAGTCCAATAATTACCAATCCAGCGCGCTAATCACTCAACCACGCCGCTGCCCGTACAAGAAGTTTGATTCTAAACCTAAAGCATAATTCCCATTGGGGTACACATTTAGAATGTGTATTGTTTTGTAGCTCTTGTGCTATATTACGCTACGATACGTGGCGCTAAATTAGCTCCCATTAAAGCAAACTACTCTCACAGAAACTACTTTAATAACCAACTATTTTACATTTTGGGATAAGATTGACGAAAAGACCACGAGTACTACATTATTTCTTTGACATTACAATGTGTACACTGTATAGTTCACGCTTTTTAATGCAAACCCTGCTAATGAGTTTGCACTACAGAGATCTACGTACCATATTAAGAGAATTGAATGAACAAACAAACACAACACGTCATTGCAAGCAGACGTAGGTGAACGACACGATAATAATTCTCATTTTCTGACGTAACGTCCTGTTTAGTGACGCCAAAACGTTATATGACGTAAGAGCGCATTTACAACATACAGACGTCACATCCGTCAGTGCAAAACAACGACACGAAATAACAAGTTTGAAGAACCGTACGCAACAACAATATAACTATTCATGAAATTAATTGCTTCAAACAATGGGACACAAGTGTAACAGAAAGGTTAAACAGGAATCAAAGGGTAGCAAAAAAGAGGAAAGGAAGTCTAGAAAGCAGACGACACTTGTGGAAGACAAAAATTGTAATGCGGTGAAAGTAAATGATGCTCAACCAGTCTCTGGTGAGAAAAGAATGGCGCATGTTAACAAAGCTGCTAAAGTAACGCCGTCAAAAAAATGCTGTAAGCATACGGCTAAGATAGAGGTTACGCCGACAAAATCTACACCAACAAAGGGAGGAGACAAAAAATGCATCAAAACACTTGGTACGAAAGATGAAGTCCAAACTACTCCGACCAAAAGCTCCGTAAAGGTCGTGACCAGAGAAATGGAAAAGAAACAAGTGTCAGAGGTCAAGAGGGCAGTTGCTAAGCAGTATTTTGAAGGCATGGCAGAATATAGGTTTGATGGAGGGGCGGTAAGTACATTGACTCTCAAACTCACACACTACTCTTGATCAAACATACCGATACTAATGTGTAAACAAATTATCCTTTTTAGTCTCCCTACATATATAGAACTGAGCAAAATATCTGTTCGTGATTTAAGAGAGTACTCACACGGTTGAGACGGTTGCTCCAAGTCCCAGTTTATATAACTGAATATTCATAAAACATACTAACAATAGCTAGGTATAATGTCGGTTGAAAATTTACTAAAGCAATCATTAAAGTTGTGAAATCATTCTCCCAGAGGCTGATTGAAGACTTGTGTACGTTCGATAGCAACTATTTGTACACATACTTTTTTTCTGCTCATAAACGAATAAACCGACTGTTTTTGCTGTGATGCAAACAAATATTTCTAAATCAACTAAGTGACGGGTCTAGGAAAAATCGCTCTTTATACATGTATTATCTCAGGCTCAATTTCCAAGTGGTATATATAGATACAAGGCGTCGGCATATTTGATTGACATGTGTTTGTTACCTTTGTATGTCTGAGTGTCTCGAGTGTTTAATCAAGCACTTCACTTGATGTGTTTTCAGACGGAACTCTCACACGAAGCGGAAAGCACAATAGGTGATGTGGAGAGAATGAGGCCTTTTTTCCAGCTGGACCCCATATCTGGTGAAGGCAATGTGGCCCCTAACGTCCGTAGAATCTCAGATGGTAGTACGGCCCTTCAGATCGCCATCAAAACCCGTTGTGCTGCTGCGGTGAAGTTTCTGCTAGAGAACGGCGCCGACTGTTCTATGGTGGACTATGTAAGTACAACATTACTACGTTAGACCTAATGGAAATATGAGAATTAAGAAGCGTGACTTTACTTCTCTACAGTACATATCCCGTGCTCATTAAAAGACACTTTATAGCAAAATGAATGTTTTTCTAGTAACAAGTAACACGTAATGTCAAATAGTATTTTCTTTATAAGCTGTTCGCTTGTTAAGTACTACAAAGTCATGTAATTTTCATCATTCTTTTATTCGTTCGTTCATTCATTTCTCTATAATTTTATTAGTTTATTCCCCTCCATCTATGTAGCCACACAAATCCATTTGTCCAGCTGTCAAATAGTCCGCCGTTATTGACGCGACGTCATAGTACGTTTGACGTCATTTCCGCCCACGACATTGTTATGACGTTGACGTGGTATAAGAAGTGTATCACGGACTTTTGCTAATAATAGTTAGAGTATATTTGTCACTGTCTTCACCATAACCTTTTAATGGTGAAGACAGTGAACACATATACTCTAAATAGCTTAGTGTCTGACTTATTTTGCGATAGACAACGCATGTAATTCTGCACGTAGGTCAAACCAAGAAATGTATGCACGGACTTTTGCTATATCAGTTATTAACCACACATTACATATATACTCAATATATCCGAAACTTATCCACACCATTTGTCCATTGTACATGTCATAAGGCTAACAGATTACTGATTCATTGAATAATCGAATATCGAAACTTTTCCAAGCAACTACATGTATAAATAACTTACAAGAGTTTCAAGAGTTTATTTCGGAATACAATAGGCAGAAATGCCTCTCTGTATACAGACAATAAACAAACATATATACATTCATTATACATAAAAATCAACTACCTTCATTATAAATACAATAACATATCAACAAATTCAACTACATGTATATACAAAAAGAAAGCGTGAGGGGCATACTAATCAAAATAAAGGTTTTTTCTAATTGCAAAGGATTTCATAATGAACATGGATACATTTCTTATTTCAATTTTATTTTCTGTTTTCTGTAATCATTTTTCTCTCTCTCTGCGCTGGCGGTCTCTCTTCCTATTAGTTGAGTGGTGTTATACAATGTTAGGTGTGTGTATCTTTCGGTACAATAATTATTTAATTAAAGGGGAAACCTCTATTGAAACTCAAGTGCCTGTGGGTGACATATTCAACAAATCATGCTTATAACGAAAGCTGTTCGTTATAGCCGAAGTGTTTGTCGTTATAGCCGAAGTGTTTGTCGTTATAGCCGAAGTGTTTGTCGTTATAGCCGAAGTGTATGTCGTTATAGCCGAAGTGTATGTCGTTATAGCCGAAGTGTTTGTCGTTATAGGTTGGAGACAATGCTATCATGGTGGCCATCAAGGACGGAGACGCTACTGTGATCAACAAACTATGGCCGTACAAAAAGGACCTTGATCTCAACCACTGTAATATCGTAAGTTTGATTTTATTCTTCTTAATTCGATAACGTGTGAAAGGTCTTCTGTGGCTTTTTTGATATGTTACATTGCTTGTATTGTTTTTCTCCGGTAAAAACGTACGTGTCGTTCCGGCATCGTCGGCTGAAAAATAAAAGTAACCACACGTCTGTGAGACCCCAACCGGAACTGCCTCGGGTGATTCCGTACTCGTAAGATTATCCTGACTGCGTAGAACAATTGTTCAAGGAGTTCCGATTGAGTGGGACCCAGTATGCATATCGAATGATGATCTGTATGAGAGGTTATGTTGTATTTCAGGTTGGTTTGACAGCGTTACACCTTGCAGTTGAGAAGAAGTGGGAGGGGTGCGTCAACTTTCTGTTGCATAATGGCGCCAACCCAAACTACCATGATAACGTAAGTGCGTTCTCTATCTTCTCCATAAACGTCAACTTCAATTGCTCACTAGGTCAAGCCGTAAATGATGTAAATGTTGCCATAACCTTTCACGCTTGATGTTCCAAACAATGCACGTGAAAAAAGTTCTTGTCTTTCGAAGCTCAGTGTAAGAACATGATTGCAAAGCCGTTGTTATCTTAATGCATTCGTTGAAAACGACATTTGCAATATTATAAGTCTTTAAAACAAGCACGTATGTTTTTTACTATACATTTTGCTGATCCTTGCTCACTCACGGTGTCTACAACTGACAATGAAGTCGGAAATATGAACAACCATGCTCACTCGACCAACCATTCTCTCTAAACTATTCGAAAAGTACTAACACGTTTAAGAATATTAACGATAGTAACCCAAACTCCAAAGAGTTGAAGCCATACATAGCCAAAAGCAAAACTCACCAAAGCTGTCATTGGTATCCGGGATTTCGGTTACATGCTTGAGTCATGTAATGGTATAGCGTAGACATGTTGACACGACGTAAACCCAATTAATGTTATGGCTAATTAGTAATTATATGTTGATATGAGGCACGCAGTAACTGTGATTGACATTGTCACTGATTCACATGTAGTTTTGCATGCAATGTAAGTCCATCCATCTATTAAGCAACCAGCAATCCGTGTAACGTTTTCCAGAGTGTCAGGCCAGTGTTTCCTTGCTATACATGCACGAAGAATGCAGTGCTGATATGTTTCCATTGTAGGGCGGAATCACCCCGCTGATGACGGCTGCCACTGCCGGGGAACTGAAACTTGTAGAGCGACTGATCAGATCTGGTGCCGATATGCTTAGGGTCGACCAGGTAGGCGTATGCAGGCTGCCACAACCATTCTCAGCTTGACCAATTCCTTTATAACACAACTTTTCTTTGCTATAAGTTTACATAATGTACATCATTTGTTTCTTGTATATGTACACACTAAATTTTCTGTGTAATTGTATGATTATATTTGTTCAGTTAAAGATTGAATTATATTTCAATGAGTGATGACTACATTAATATTTTCACACATGACTTTGCTACCATTCATACTATCAATTGTAATCAAAGTGATTTAAATATAGCCCAACAATAGAAATATTTCAATTGGATGCCTTTTAAACCAAATAAACAACCTATTGATTTATGTGTTTTACGTGTATGAAAAGGTTCCTGTTCCACACTTTCTATCCTTTATTCTAGAACAACCTTCACAGTGTTGCCAAGGCGTTCATTGAGGAGAGACAACCAGTGGTAGACTTCCTTCTCAACAATATACCAGAGGAACACAAGGAGGTCTATATACAGGTAACACGTGCAACAACATGAACATAGTAAACTAAATGACATTTAATTACGCAAACACTCAATCCTCTATAACACATTGCGGTATTCCAGATTATGAAAGATATCGGGTACATGTTTGTTTCAATGTTCCGTTTAAATTGTTACTTGACCATGTGTGTTCACTGTGTATATTGTAGTCGGTGTTGGACATAATTCCGTTTGAAGCCACATCCGACGAGGATCTTGACACATTGGAGACAATAGTGTTACCCCTGCTCGAAGAGTGTACCAAACATCGTCACTTCAGACACAGCTTCCATAGATTCAATGTCGTCAGTAGCACCGTCGTGTTCATGCTGGACCACTTTGAGTGCATCCATATAGCGTTGGAGGCATCTCAGTTGATATTCTCTATCTTTTTCCGCTTTGAGTCTAATCGCTTGGACAAAACTGCGGTTCACAAGTTTCTGGAATGCAAGGGACCAGATTTAGTGGTACACATGACCAAACACTATACAGAGGTTAGGAAGATTCCCGAGAAACAGATCATTCTGGCTTTCCTTCCAATGATAGGACTTAGTGAGATACCAGAGGGGCGGTTCTGGCTGGAGAGAAACTATATCTCAGTGTCCGAGTATCTAAACTTCTTCGATGTTAACAGTCTAAGGGTCTATATGTCTCCAAACACATACTACCACTGGTGTCTCGAGAAAGATCATTTCCCAGCAATACAGAAAGTTTGGAAACGATTCTTTGATGTCATGAAGGGGTATGAAACTGTTAAAAAGGAAAGGAATATAGTTGAACTCCTTGAAGAAGAGGAAAGAGAAAAGACGAGAATGCTGAGGAGGAAAGACAAGAAAAAGATAGTATTAAGGCCAGTGGATGAGGTGGTGGAAGTGGTTAAAGAGAAGTCTGCATTTGAGACAGTGTTTGGAGAGCCGTTGTATGAAGACGCCAACACTAAAAAGCACAATACAAACGTAGCTAATGATATCCGTATGATAGCTCAAATGTTCAGTGGCGATGTATCGTCTGAAGAGGCTCACGAGTCTGACAGAACGCCTGGTGCAGAATCTAGCGAGTCCAACGCACAGGACAGTGATAATAACTCAATATGTGATGAACTGGAGCAGATAAACATCAATATCAATTCTAACACACCAGCAGCTGCAATGGAGGCTTCCCTCGAAAATAACATGCGTAAGGACGACTGGAAAACTGTTCACCCAAGGAAGCAAATGAACAAAGAAAAGAACAAATGTGAGCGAGCTGACATAAGCTACACATATAGTAGTTCACAAGCGAAGTCAATCATTGCCAAGAAAGCGGCATGGAAACCTCTGAACAAGCCTCAGAAGCAGGGACAGATATGCATAACACCCCCGACGCCAACACAGTCAATAACTCACACAAACCTTGGCGCGGCAAGATGGGCTGATGTTGCCAAAACCACAGGAAAACCATATGTTCATGAACATTCTGAACCAGTATTTGCATCGCCCCCAGCGCATATACGTGAATTAGGAGACAACGAGTTTCCTTCATTGCACACTCAACCAAGTGATTCACATCAAACAGAAAACGCCCAGAATCCGCGTCCATCAAAAATGACATTCCACTTCTACAGTGACGACTATTGTCCAGTTGAAATGAGTGAAGCTGAAACTGAAGAGAATCTTTTCATGGGAGATATGGTTGAGTATGAACTGGCAGTCACAGAAGCTAGATTGTCCGAAACCAACCAGGAAACTACAGCTTCACAGCAAGAAGATCACATCGAGGTTTCTAACGAAGTTCCGACACCAGTATGCAACGTAGGGGTGAAAGAAGACTACTGTTCTTATTCAAGTGACACAGCATTAGCCTACAAAGAGTTCGGTGATGTTAAGATGGATACAGATAAACCTAATCATTGCTACAACCAAATTACACAGCAGCATATACCTAGTACCGAACAAATACCAACGGAGTCTGTGAATGAAATAGACAATTCAGAAATTAGGATGTACTATCAAATATTGAAACATCAAATGGAAAGCTTTCAGAGTTTTTATCATGTATCCCAAGACAAGACCAGTGACCCTTTTATTAGTCTTCGACCACCAACTGCTGAAGAACCACATTTGGAAAATAGCAAAGGCGCTGTTGATGCACTATTTGAGACAATGGCTGAAATCCCACAGCGGTTTGAAGACACACTTACTGAAGAAACAGTTGAGCAAGACAGACAGAACTTGAGCACCGAAGTGCATGATGATACCGACAAGAAGACCAATGCACCCGATATAGCAGCCACAGATCCGGCAATCATCGGTTACACAGATAGAAAAGTTCCATTTTCCTCAAATGATGCACGAACTCGCCAAGGCGTTAAGGATAACCACTTGTGTGAACAGGTCAATTCTAAACGTTTAACGTATGGCGTGGATATTCCTCAAAGATGTATCGCTGCACCACGTATTGCTGGAAACAGTGCTTTCAAAGCAGTAGCACATGAGAAACAAAGCCCATTGATACACCCCAGTAAGGAAGACAAAATACCAGGCCCAGGTAAGAAGCTTGAACACAGCATGACTAAGGGTACTCAGAACACCTCCAGATTCCCGGGGTTTCATGAAACAACTAAATTATCTGCTGATTATGACGAAACTGACGTGTCGGTGTTACACAAGATAGAACAGGTTAAACTGGAGCAATTGAAGATCTACTACAGAATGTATCAGCGTGACATCATGAAGAACTCCTCTATCGAACAGGACACATTTATATATTATGCGCAGATGGCAGGTTTGACGAGAGAACAAATTGATGATTACTTAACTGGCAATATTGAAAAAAAGCCTCAAGACCCAGCCTCAATACCAAACCAATGTACACCGGACGGATGCACATTACCATTCCCGGCAGGTCAACATAGCCATGGCATACCAGCCACCAGTCAGCGTACTGCTCCGCATGCAGCCAATTCATACCATCAAACAGGTCCTCATAATAACATGTTTGCAACTGGAAATATTTATACTCAATCAAATATGCAGCCTCAACCCCAAAACGGAAATGTTGGCAACCAGATGCCTTATCAATCCCAGTCTGCGTACGCACCATTTCAGAATCAGCAGCAAATGCATCAGCAGCAATTTCCTGTTCCGCTTTGGTTTGCCAATCAACAGCAGCAGTTTATTGGACAACAACAGCCATGTCGTGTAATACCACCCCCACCTCCTCATACCGCTTCACAGCAATCGATGCATAGAGAGAATGACAGATCTAACGAACAGAAGCAACAATGGAACAACGGACAACACATTGAACAGCAAACCATGGCAAACTCTCACTGTAATGTACCAAACGTGCAAGCCAGGAATATGTTCAATTTGACCACACCTCCGCGACCAGTTAATCAGACGATGATGAGTTCTTCACCAGCCATCAACCAAACCAACATTAAGCTGATCCAGGCAACACAGACAGCCATGGTTTTATCGGTTCGGGACAAGATCAATGAAGTCTACTCCTCCATGATACAGGCCAAGGTTAAGAGTATTCGCTGGAAGGAAAGGCTTGCTGGGATACGCCAACTTCCACCGGAAGGACTACTGATACTTGGAAAGATAGTGATACCGAAAGAGGACCGTGACAGAGTATACTTGGCATATCACAGGTAGGACATGAACTAATTCTGCTTACGTGGCTAAGTGAACACTACGTGGTCCTAATTTCACACAGCTTTGAAACTATTTAAGGAATGTTATGAAAACAAAACAAACAAAATATTAACAGTTTTTGTGCAATATTTCCCAAATTGTTCATATCACACTTATCTGAGGTGGTATATTTACAGCACTGGTCCAACCATACTAGGATACCTGACAGACGGTGTAGAGGTAGCTGTAAAGATCTTGGATAGCTCCGTCAGACGTTTATCTTCCGTAGAAATGGATCGTTTAAAAACCATAGACGTCAGCAAGTACTTCATTATAGACTACAAGGTATATACAATAGATATACCATTTAAACTATGACAATGGCTAGTTCATTTGTAATACACTACTTAGCATTACACCGGCATTAGTTTTGTTTACGCGTCCTTTTGTCCTAAAATAAGCCAATGTGTGAGTGTGTCTTAATAGCTGCCATTGTATGGACGTGTACACTGACAACTGCCCTTGTGAAAGTGTCTCGACATTTAACGCGTTGCGTATGTCTAAACATTAGTTGCTGTAGGTTTGTTCTGACATACGGTTGTACTGTTCAATTTTAGTTTGAATTTCTCTATAAGTATTTAATTACCACTTTGTAATCGTCACTTACTCATGTATGATTGTTTGTTTTTATTTTATCCAGGAGTGTATCATTTTCGCCAACTGCTATTATTTGGCCACAGAACTTCATGAGTATACACTGACAGAGTACATAGGTCAGCTGGGCGATAAAGACAAAATCAAGAAGGCTCGACTAGTGTTCCAGTTTCTCAGGGGATTGTCAATGCTTCACCAACAGTTCCTAGTGATTCATGGAGAACTCAGGGTAAGCATCTGCTTAGAAAGTGTAGTCAATTACAGTGTAACCCAAGAAATCCAGACAGTTTCGACCAATTACAGTTCAAAGGCTCCGGGTACACGAGAGTCTGTGTTCACGATGTTTCATTTTATATTGATTCAACACTTAGCCCCCCCACCCACTCACACCCACACCCACACCCACCCCTTTATAATTGTGCGTTTTATCTTTTCTTCTTCTTTTTTTTGTTACGTAGAACCATAGTACCTATGCATACACATTTCTAGTTTATTTTGTTAATACTTTTCCCCCCACAGCCTGACAACATTATGATAGATCTAGAGGGGAACGTGAAGGTGTCTGGGTACGGTATAAGTAGGAACACAATTAGAGACGCCCCATTTGTCAAGTACGCTTCAGGTAAGTCTAACCCACAAACTAATCTAATTACTGACTATGTATCAACCTTTATGTACACTAGTGTGATCCGTAAGCACGTGAAACATTTCTAGACTGAACCCTATGTCCTCGATTAGAATAACCATTTCCCACTGTACAGGCGGCTTATTTGTATTATTACTACATTGTACATGTATGTCCAAATTGAGTGTGATAGGTCAGTCAATGTTAACGTATGATAGCACCATACGATGCCTTTTTATGTAAATAGTAGAGATAGTAATAAAGATATTTATACAGATAGTAGTAAGTATAAACTACTACGGTAATAAAACAGTAAAATAAAAGTATGATCGAAACAGATTTCGTTTTAACCGAATATGTGCTATATCCGCTTTCTTGATAAAAGCAATCATTATTCATGGTCATTATCATTTGAAATCTATTTTTATGAACTGTTTTCCTTTACATTACAGACGACCAATGCTGGTTATCGCCGGAGCAACTTGTTCAGAAACAGAAAGTCTCATTTAAGTCGGACATCTTTGTAAGCCAATTTAGAGTTTTGATAATGTGTCTGTGTCTTATGTTTACTCATAACTGGCATCCGAAAGGCTTTAATAACGTGAACACACACTATGCTTTCATTAGTGTTACAACACAGTATTTGTGCATACACAGTCGAAAAGAATATGTGCCATTTTATAAACATCAATCTGTAAAGAGTTGTCGTTGATTTGTAAGTTGTGGAATCAAGAGACAATTCTGAGCGGAGATTGATTGAACGTCGGTGGATATTAGTTTCTATACATGCTCATACTTGAAACACTGTTAACGATTCGAACGAATGGTTTGCCGTGTTCTGGATCATTATTACCAAACTACTCTGCACTCTCCAATAATTAAAGACCATCTGTTGTAAGGGTCCATCTAACCACCATACCAGTCATTGTCTGCTGTTTTCTCTATTTTTGAAAGTTTAAATCTGTAAGAGTTTGCTCCCTTGTTGGTAGGTATTTCTATAATGTGTATACAGCAAAAAGTTCGAAATTGTTTTTTACCTTAAATGTCAAGGAAAATAATATATGTCCATGTTAACATAATATCAGACTTTCCTATAACATATAAAATGCTTCATGGTTTGCCGATCAGAATGCGCATGTCTACATCAAACAGTAAACAGCAACAGAAATAATGAAAATACCTACCCAAAAGGGAGAGCACTCGTGCAAGTGTACAGAGTTGTCCCTCATATTCATTGTATTTGAACGAACTCCTTAACAACCAGACCCACGTTTGTGTTAACCAATAGGCTTTTGTTCATATGTTAGACTATGTTAAAGCAATTTGTCACTTTTAGACGGCTGGTTTGATAATCCACTTTATCCTGATGAACGGACGGAATCCCTTTGGTAACAATGTCGCAGAGATCATCAAGAACATCGGGGCGGTGACCTTTGTGCTTGGTCCCAATCTTCAGGACGAGGCCAAGGACCTGCTGACGTCGATGCTGTCTGTTAACCGAATAGAGCGACCGTGTATCTCAGACGCTCTTAGGTATGTGCTTTGTGTAGAAACCCATTCATGGAAAAAGCAAATGGTGAATCGTGATATGTGACTTCCGTACAAATAACACGTGGTGAAGCGCGAATACTATAGTTGTGGACTTTAAAAATGGACGGCAACTCAGCAGACATGTCAAAACTATTACAAACGCTAAACTATACTTGCTGTCATGTGAATATAATTGATTTCTACAAACATGCAGCCTGCAATTCCTAACATTTCCTCTGTGTCTGAGTATTTTGTACTTATATTTTCATCGTGTCCATTTCAGCCACCCTCTCTTCTGGGCAGACGAGAAACGGTTAAGGCTTATCAGCATTGTTGGTTCAGACATCGTGTGGGACTTGAAACAATGGTAGGGCGTCAAACTAAAAACTGTAAAGTAAAATTAAGGATTCATAAATGAACAAATACAAACACCAAATATACTATTGACTATTATAAAATACAAACTATGGGAAAAACTACATGAATGTTAAAATAAAAATCAATCAAAGGTCAAGATAGAACCGAATCTTACTCTAAAAGAAATGAAATATGCATACACGTTTTAAAGCAAACACACTTTGATAACGGAAGCGTTAAACGAATTATCCCATAAAAGTTTCATAATATTAGTAAAAAACACGTTTTTCTTCAATTGACAGTTGGCCGGATAATCACCAGAGGGAATCTATGATAGATATAATCAGCAACTTTCCCTGCAGTCCAACACTCTACAAGTGGGTAAGTCAGCTCCACTAACTCATGCAAAGAAAGACCTGCATGTTTACGACCTGACATAATTTGTCTTCATTGAACATAGTATGGCTCACTCACACCCTGTATGTACCGAGAACAAAACAGCTAGATATGATAGTTGCATATTATGTGAGATAGCAATTTGCATTCTTTCTTCAAGTCTATTTTATTCAAGTGCATGCGTGATAAAAATCGACAACGATGATGATGTTGATAATGTTGTTGTGGTTGTTGTTGTCGTCGTTGTTGTTGTTGTGGTTGTTGTTGATGTTATTTCTACTGCTTCTCATGTGAAATTAACTGTTTTGCCTTTTAGATCGACACGATTGACAGCCTTTTGTTACGGGAGATGTCGGCCTTCAGACAGTACAAGAACACGATCGTTGAACTGGTCCTGTTTATACATAACTACTGCAACCACGTCGACAAACTGTAAGTCTCATTGTGCAATTTGTCCATCATATGTGGTCTCATTTCTATCTTTGAATTCATGAAAGGTAATGGCATGGTTTCTTTGGATTACCGGGCTTTCTTTGGAAACACGTGTGTATCTAATGAAAAAGGCATCGTAAAACGTGAACATTTTTTGAATTATTGATCCTCTTGATTTTTGTCAAGTATTCGCAAAATGATTATGTATAGTCTAAATACTAAAGTTGTTTTAGGTATACGAACATTGTAGATATTTAAAACATATGTCTAGAAATGATGTAGCTGCATAAAACGAAACAATACTACACATGACGATTCCGTGGCCTCAACTGCTGATGGTGTGAATCGGGACATATAATCAAAGTTCAGTCTGGCTTCTTATACCTCAACATTTTATACAAACTCAATCTCCCATGCAGAGTTGAGTTGTCGTTCTTTGCAGTCTCTCACAATATCTGCTTATGTCTCAGAAGTAGTCCAATAACGGTTGATTTATTCAACTTGTCAGTGGAGAACACTGCGTTGGAGATTGACACAAACTATCTGGTTCCAATCAAAGGTGTTCGAATGATTGTTGTTTCAGTGTTCTTTAAATCAATTCAGACGTACTCTGAAACTGATTGCATTCTCTGTGTGTATTGTTTCCAGGTCTGATCGAACACGTGGTACAGTGGATGAGCCGAGTGCATATTTCCTCACTAACTTCCCCAGCCTGTTTATGACGGTGTACAAAGCCGTAAAGAAGTCTACCAAGAAAGAGAAGACCTGCTATAAACCTTTCTACTACCTCAAAACACATGGTTGCTAAGTCTACAACAGTTTTACCAAAGAACCAACCGACTCTAAATTCATATAATTCTTTAACTCTGACAGTTGTTTGGTTCATAAGAGACGTTGATAAAAAATGTAATCTGAATATTTGAAAATCATGAGAACAAAGTATATAGTTGTTGGGTGTTTTACAATTTTATATATTTTTTCCCATTTTGATACTAACATATTTCAGCCATTCGATATGTGATTTAGAGACAGAGATTTATTGTATGCATTTATAAGGTTTACATTCTGAAAAATCTGTTTTCTTAAATTCATTTACGCTTACTCAAAAAGTCTTTAGACATAAACTTTTACAAAAAGAAATACATTGTAGTTACTTATATATCATCGATATAGTGGCATATGAATTTACTTTTGAATGTACGTCATCTTGCTTGAAACTGTGTGCATGCTTTTTACATGTATTGTCTTGTCGTATATATATATATATTAGAAATAAAAGTTGTTACTATATGCTTTCAGGGGTTTATAGAGATTTATCAGTGGAAAAAATCGATATTGTTCACTGTTCCGTTTTTCGGGACAACTATTTAATCTACTTAATGTTTAATTCTTTATAAAAGCATAACATAAAAAGAATATTAGTTGAAATCAACAAATATCCTCTATTTAATAAAGCTTTCTTTGTTTTGTACGACATTTTATTTGTGTATAGAAAACCTGGCCCACGATAGGTTATTTTGAAATTGACACTTACTGTGACATCTAGGAGTGGGTATGTTATGAAAATCTGTTTTTTTTGGATAAAGGATCAGTATCGAGCACACGTATTGTTTCCGAAAAAAAACACCCGACAATAAGTTATTATAAAGTTTTCGAAAGCGAATATATTTACAGATACTGCATACAACATGATGAACCAAATAGACCGCGGATCATTTGACCTTCGGTTATATGGTACCGTCACAAAGTACAAATTGCGTGGTTCAACTCACCAGAATAGCACCTTAGTTTTCGATGTTGCAGTTTCAAAGTTTCCATAAGCTTCTATTGCGATTACAACCACGTATTAGAGCACGATGACGAAAAAACGGACGGTATCCCTATAAGTAACACAGGCGCTAAGTTGCTGTCACTTTTTAAAATTATAATGTACTCGCCCAATAAATTTCACTTAATGAACTCGGCTTGTAAATTCAAGGAGTGGCTGTCTGGGTCTAGGCTGATCTTTGTTACATCCATAATTAGATCATATTGTCGATGCATTAAGTGATGTTTTTTCTCGGTGAATATGACCCCTGGGTAGTGAGGTCATTATACTGTCAGCTGATATCGACTTCTTACAGTCACTTTGTATTATTTCATATTGTAAATTATAAATGATTAAAAGCGTCATCCCTTGTGTTGAGCCCGGGGATACGGAAGAGAGGGACTAGTATAACAGCTCGTCTTCCTGAACTACATCAACAATTAGAAATATCACACACGAATACTCGATCAGGCGATATAAACTGACACTCGATAGTGTTGGCTAATAAAATGTGTACTATTCCAAGTGTATTGTTGTTTATGTCGACATACTGAAACAAACAGTTAAACAAGGACTAAGGTTTTCACAAAGTAAACATTTAAAGTTATAGGACAACGTGAACATATCAAGTGGTAGGAAAAGTGAACATTAAAAAACAAAGTGAATATGGATTATCAGTATTTGACCAGGATTTCATCATCAACAGTACACGTCATGTGAAGGTCAGTTGAACCATTGTGTCTTTAGAATTAATTTCTTGAAAACAATTCTTGTAAAAAACGTAGATGAAACTTGTAAATCTTAAAAGTGTGTTGTAACATGAAGAATGAATATTATTCTGTAAATGTACCTCAATGGTTGAATGTAAACGGGTTTCATCAGCTTCTTTAGTCTTTACCTCTTACAACCCATTCGCGAAATTAATCAACCTATTTGAGTATACACACATATACATTCAACTATTCTTAACATTTGTTTGGTTTGTTTTTGACGATATTTAACAAGGGGGCTTATTGACATTTGAGTCAATCTTCCATAAGGCCCTCAATATGTTTCAGTTCGATTGTGAAATCACGCTCGAATCTGTTCCTGGAACCAACCAGTACTAACCAGTACTAAGCAGCAGAGGTATTTAAAGTTTCTTGCTCAAGGAAACAGCGGGCGTCTTTGTTTGGGGCTCGAACCTTACAAGTCAGACGTGCAACCCACTGCACCACGCCACCCCTTATACATTAAACGAGTCAACGTTTATCCATATAATAGTCTAATTTCAAAATTTATTTTTACATTCATCCCGTGTATATCAAACACGTTTTATATACATAAACATGAACCGAAAATGATGTGGATGCATGATAGCGTTGCGGTTGAATGATGATGCCAGCGAACAAAGATTAAGTTCACGTAGAAAAGTAGTTGTCTGCTTCTGGAACTTACAGTTGCCACTAAAGGTTTCAGTCAATGGAAATTCAACCAGCGGTTCTAAGAGGGTGTGCTCCCCCCCCCCCCCCCCCC
>ENA-OREC01000191-OREC01000191.1-marine-metagenome-genome-assembly--contig:-NODE-191-length-19145-cov-14.681141_pt1 | contig 19145 bp, 15 predicted proteins | sample MGYA00248626_ERZ508543 | MGnify/ENA primary metagenome ERZ508543 (study PRJEB26211, sample SAMN05518279) | marine metagenome | isolation source: Puget Sound, Washington, USA | host: Bankia setacea...
CATTATGTATATTTGTTGATATATTAACTGTCTGTTATACGTTCATTCATTTTCTTTAATATCAAATATGAGTATAACATTACTTTAAATATTTAATTTTAAATTAAAAAATTGTTTACTGTTGTTAACTATTTATCTATTTTTTCGTTCAGTATAGTTGTCGTTATCAACATTCACACATGTTTGACTTTAACTACCATACCTATATGCAAAACGTGAAATTGTTCCCGTATTTCAAACAGTCATATTCAGCAGACGATTAATAGAAATAACAACACCATAACGGTAATTAACTTCATGTCCTTACCACATCCCCTTATCTTTGTAACCTTGCATCTCATTTGCCCGTCAAAACAGTGACACAGGTGACATCCGGCGGCCATCCATGTGCCATGACGTATACTCTCACATGAGCGGTGCTGGATACGGTGCTCGCAATAACGACCATAGTAATTCCTGCAGAGCGGACAAAAAGAGAGAACATGGTGGTTAGAATGGTTTTGTGAAGGAGTGAAATCTATAACATGGTCAATCTATATCTGCCTTCAAATGCTAAAACGCAAGACTGTTTGAAATGAAATTACTCTCACAGATTACTAGTTATTTAAAATATATACATTGACGATTTGTTGAAACATATGAAAGATGATTTAGACAGGGCAATTTAAACTGAAACATGTACGTTTTTCGCTTGCGTTTAATGTAAAATGGTAGCTTTCATATAGCATCTAATGATCTGAAACATTTAGTTTGGTAGTAAATATATTGGTTTCTATTCACGTATCAATATTAAATCAGACATTTTATCTAAATATTGACCACTACTTACTTTGGGCAGTGACAGAACGAATTCATGATACAAGTTCCTCCATTCAGACAACAGTTGTTTTCTTCTGCACCATTCTTCTCGTTTGCTGACACTGAACGTAAAAGAAAATTGTAAATAATCAAATGCATGTAAAATTATGTTATGTTTTGATTTACTAGCCTTTCTGACATTGACGATCGTGATGTGTGTCATGATTTTGCCTTGTCAACCATATATTTTGTTTTGAGTGAAAAGTGATGAGAAATATTTTTTTATATGTCAAGCTAACATATTTTGAAATAGGCATGATAATAAATCATCGGAAGTATTCAAACATGATTGGTATTCTGCGATAACAAACTAAGATCGAGAGTTACCTATATCAAAATGTGAATTTCTAATCAAACATATTCCCGAAGACGTCAGCCACTTATAGTCCACTGAGCGAAACTAAGAACTGGTTGAGCATTTGGATGACATGTGACACTGATTGACAATCCCCGCCTCTTTTCATGACAATTTTACAGATTTTCATCAATTTAGACAGCTATTAGATACATGAAATTTTATCTCTATGATACTGTGTAAATGTCGATGACAGAACGCAATAGTGTTGTATATAAATGTAACCGAAGACTGTATTTAGAATACTTTCGTGCCGATTAGTTTTGATAGTAAGAACGTGCCAAAGTTACTGTGTATATCAGTGTATTTCACAGTTCATGCCAGACACGTGTTAGGTCGCGACCAATAACCAATCACGATAATCAATAAAAATGGCAGGTGCGCGTGTCATTATTACGCTGTGCAAGTTTTATAACACACAATGGTACCTAAGCCGTTGCGTTGACCAATAAACATAATCATAAACAAAATGACCGGTGAAGTTATAAAAATGTCAGACTGTATGTGTTAACGTTCCTTTATAATTTACATGAAAGTGAAATAAAAACTTCCTATTTAACATAGAAATCAAGTGGCGCTCGTGGTATACTATCGCTAACCACTAGGCCTAAAAGCCCCCATATCTCACCCACTGATTCCAGTATAAACAACGTATTCTGAATGTAAGAGCTAATAATGTAACTCCCGCTACTTAACTAGCTGTGATTGACAAATAAGAGGTTATATCTGCATATACTTCGTAAGCTTACTAATGGCCGTAAACAAACAGAAATTAGGCATACGCGTGTGTTGGTAAAATACTGAGTCAATTAGTATTTAAATATGACATAGACAAAGACTGCTAGTAACCTTCAAACGTTCTTTATGATTCCACTAACATTAAAAGGTATATGTCATTGCGCATGTGTTCACTGATGTAACATGTGTTCATTTATTTCACAAATTATAAACATGTAGTTTACTTACCAAGTGAATTGCGGGTTGCACGTCTGTGAATCTTAACGTCACTTGTCGCTGTTTCCAGGACGCTTGTTAGCCAGTCTAAAAGGAAATAAAAACTATGAGTATATATGTTTTAATTAGATATGTATTGTGAACAGTCGAGAAAAATGCATAAGCAATAGAACTTAAAAAGACCAAAGGCTGTTTATTTTGTTCTCTACTTACTCCCCTAACTCCCCTAACTCCCCTATATAACTACGTGTTTTTGCCTTGATCAAGCGTTATAAGACCATTCCGTATTGTTCCCCGCCTCTAAAACATTCTTCTTCACAAACAATATTAACATTTAAAGCCATTTTATGAGTGTTTCGTTCATAAAGACTCGCAATAAGTTTGCTATTATCCCCATAACTCCGTATCCATGATTTTAATGTTTGTAAAATCTGCTTATCATACAAGTTGATTCGGTGAATGTGTCTACTTCAAACGTGTAGGTAGCGAAAATTCCATCCGCAAACATTTGATTAACAATCTCCAGTGTTTGACAAATGTTTAAAGATTATATGTGATTAAAACATTATCTTAGAGTGTTGAGTTCGAACCGACCACGAGGTTGCCGTGTAACGTGAGTATCCAGTTCTCGCTAGACACGCGAATTGCGTTTTGTGGGAGATATGACGCCATTGTCGCAAATTAACGGTAACTTGACTCACGTATGAACCCAACTCCGGTCCCTAAGAGAGTACGGCTTTATCAGCTACATCGGAGTTTAATCAAACAGTGACCAAGGGAAAACACGCTATTTAAGAATACTTCGTACAGAAAAGAGTGTTTTGTGGTCAGCGCAGGTGTGGGAAAGAATTCTCTTTCAATTACTTCAAATAAGCGTCCATAATGAGTTTGGTCGTTCAATCTATTTATTTAAAAGAGTCCAGCTTTATCAGCAATCCGGAACTACAATGTGTCGGGGTAACCACTTATAATCTTTCAGAGAGTTTGGTAAAATCAGCATTTAACATTCAGAGGAAGTAGGTTCATGTAACCTCGTTTATTTTCCAAAATTGTTGAATCTTTCCGGTTAAACAAACTTAGCTTCAACCCGAGAAGAGACATTTGAAATCGCTATGGTACAGATAAAATAAAGAAGTTAACCACTTAAGGAGCTAAATCCCTTAAGCCTTTAACAGGTAAATGGGACTTAAGCATACCCAGGAAACCAACACTATCATTACGTACTTATGTACACTTGGGAAAGGACTTAACTTAATTAGCCGTTCACAACTTTATGAAAATACAGATATTGTTGAGGGTGTGATGGTATTATAAGCGATTTATAATTGTTCTATTTTTTACCTATCAACACCCCTTTACCCTGTATTGACAAAGGTGGAAATATATCGGAAATGATCATCAAATATGCATTCATTACCAACACATTAAATACCAATTGAAAATGAAAATAGTATGAACAATTAACAAATCTGATTTCCCGCGTTCGTAATTTTAGAACGTAAACTTATGTAAAAAAGAAAGAAAGCTTCTTATGTGTAAGTTAGCTGAACATTAAAATATGCATTTCTTTAACTTGCAATTTGTTATCATTTATAAATTTGTGAAATCTACCTAATGAAGAAGTTCTGACCATGTTTATAAAGGTTAAGTTTGTTTCGAGGATTTCAGACTCTTTCTCCATCTATATCTAATTACACCGTCTTTGTACTGTACGATAAACTTAACAAAACCTTTAAATGTTATACCAGTTATCAATGTTACAAATCAAGAAAATCACCAAAAGTCTAAACAATTGACAACTTCTAAGGTGATTTAATACCATTATCAACATTTGCAATCACTGAAATCTGGTTATTTAATGAAAACACTATCAGTTGCATAGATTTTCATACTCTAGAAGACATACGGATTGCAGTTGACACGTTTGTTGGTTGTCTACTCGCCACTAAGCTTGACCCAAACTTAAGGATTTGTTTGATAGAGTAGGGCAGAACCTGTCGCTATTTGCACATGTCTTCAGTCTATAAACCCTTAAAGCACTGTTAGATTGGCTAGTTCTTGTTAGAGCACCTTTTTATCGATGTATTACCATATATGTACACGTTATATACTGAATAAACTTGAAACTATTAACAAATATCCGTACAAAAGTTCGTGATTTGAAGTCGTTGGGCACACTAACGAATGCTTTAACATCTGACTGCAACCTGAATACCTCTAGTAATAAGTCATGACCGTTCGTGTTTTTTTGCATCAAGCTAATTGTATAAGTGAATCTATCATGAAAAACACACTTACTATTTTCACTCTTAGCTGTAACTCTACTAGCAACTTCATTCAACAACACAGCTAATACAATGTACCTGAAAATGTAATTAAAACATATAGATCTTCATCACATTGAATAACTTAGCATACCGAATACCAGTCAAATAGTGTGTATCTTAGGGACTATCAAAATGCACGTGTGTTTTGTATCTGACTACGCACACATGGACTGAGATATAAAATATTGACTAATATTAAAGTATGGAACAGAAAAATACGGATGAAATATGCATTGGGTTGAAAGACGAGTAGCTGAAGATGATTGTGAACGCACATTGAAATATCAAAGAAAAATGGAAACAATTCCTAACAAATGATGGAAGTATAATTATGATAGTAAAGAAGTTCAAACTACATACCTGAACATGTTTGCGTAGTCCATGATTCAATAACACAAGTATAGTCCTCTTTAAACAAGTATAGTCCTCTATCACAAGTATAGTCCTCTATCACAAGTAATGACACAGTGTTTTCAAAGGATTAGTGAGAATGTTTGTAGAGATTTCATTTTGATCAAGCTTTATATACTCTACACGTGCTTTTGTTGACCAATTTGTACCTTGATAGTCAACGCATTCTCATTGGCTAAGCGTGCAGCCAATTAGTCACATGTCGACATTGGCCAATCGAATGCGCCGTTTTATCACCGGCGTCCGCCTCTAAGATTACTACCGCCAATTATCTAGCTGTATTAATTGGTGTTAACGATATGACACTATGTAAACCGTTTTATGGTAGGAAATTAATATAGGTCGTTAATTAATTAATCAATAAAACAATAAAGATATACAAATTAGGTAAATCGTGTTATTAGTATAAACAGGAATAGTTCTAGGCCAAGCCCCAGGCTGCACGAGACACGCTCTAATTTGTTAAAATACTTAATAGGCCATGTTTAGGAACATTACACATTACATATTATAGAAATCCCCGGTAACATAATTTTTCCAATGAAATTTATAAATAATTTAGGAAACATACAATTAAATACCCCACTTGCATGTATTAAAAAACTTACGATTCTCCCCTATACTATTATGATGTCTGTACGTGCATGCACAAACAAATAAATGGTTTTATCACTTAAAACACGTATGCTCAAATACATTTCCCAAAAATAATGAATGTATCTAGAACTTCTACATAATACATTAGAAACTGTAAACGACGTTTAAATGACAGCTGGTAGGTTGTCTTCCATAACTGTTGCAAGATTGCGGCTGTAAGAAGCTGGAAGTTTTGTTTCATGGCCTTTGCAAAATAATAGCCTTCTTGTGCTAACGTTGGTTTCGGTATCAGAGTGAATTGCAAATCTATACGTTGCCAAAGTGGTATATCATACAAGAGTTGAACCGGTTTTAAAAGCAAGTTCAGTAGAATATTTCAAGTTGCTCTACATTGTGTGTTACAACGTTGATTAGACCTATATCATTCATACAGTATAGGTAACTCATATGACAAGCTAAATGTTGCTATCAATTTCAAAACTATTAACTGTATACAGGTGTGTTAGATAATTCCCTATTGAAAGTGATAGCATTTTAGTGTATGTAATGTGAATGTGTGTCGTGAGTTTGAGCCCCATCAAAGGCTCCCATTGTTTCCTTGAGCAAGAAACTTTACCCTCATTGCTTAGTACTGGTTGGTTCCAGGAACGGATTCGACCGTGATTTACATAAGCAAACATTTTTTGTTTAACAATCGAACTGAAATAAATTAGTATAAACTAATGTATGTTTCTGCCTCCTGAGGCCCTCAAGGCAGACCCGGCAACATCAGCACGGATGATACAGGGACTGCTCCAGGACATCTGGGAGAAGGAAGAAATCCCTACAGAGTGGAAGACAGGCAATATAGTCAAGCTTCCTAAGAAAGGAAAACTTGGGAGACTTCCATAATTGGAGAGGTATCCAACTTATGTCAATACCCAGCAAAGTCCTCACAAGAATAATACTAGAGAGACTGAAAGCAGCAGTAAACAACACATTGAGAGATGAACAAGCAGGTTTCAGAGCTGGCAGATCCTGCATTGACCAGATAGCAACGCTGCACATCATACTGGAACAATGATTGGTGTGGCAATCACCAGTGTACATCAATTTCATTGACTTCAAGAAAGCCTTCGACATGATCGACAGAAGCACCATGTGGAGGATAATGAGACACTATGGGATCCTCTTGAAGATTGTGAGTATAATACACAGCTTGTATAATGGTATAACCGGCCAGGTGACGACCTATCATCCCCTTTTACTGTCACTATTGGAGTTAGACAGGGTTGTTTGCTCTCACTGATGATCTTTTCGCCGGTTGTCGACTGGGTGCTCAATCAAACCATGGACCAACCAAGAGGCTTGCAGTGGACCTTTGCTTAGACTGTAGTGGATGGAAAACTGTAGTTAAGGCTCTATGTTCCGGAAGGGACGAAGAGGATTAAGAGAAGAATGTATGTTTCTGTTTTGTGTAAGATGTTGTAATTTATGTATACATCTTAAATAATTATTATTCTTTTTTTTGGTTCTAATTCTATTATTTATTATTTTCTGAGTTGTTATTCGTTTGTTTATGTCAAATGTAATACTGCAATCTTTAGGTCAGCACTTTCAACATTGATGAACAAGAAACACCAGCATCATTGTGAAAACATTTTTTGTTAGACATATCACATGTTTTCATCAACATTACAACAACAAATCAAACACAAATTAAAGTACAGATTACACATAAAATTTAGATCTGCATTTCTACAGAACATCTTCATATAATAACAAAATAACAACATTATAATAATTTCATAACAGTGATTCTCCATTTCTAGTCCAATGATGGTAATGCAAGTAGAACTGTAGCTGCAACTAATTAAGACAATTTTTTTCTGAATATTTATAGTGGAATTAGAGAACTGAGAAAGAATCTATTTAGACATTTCACTTCATAACTACAGTAAAGTGTGGCTATTAAATGTACAACCAACCACTAGGACCAACAAAATAACAACAAGGCAGACCCGGCAACATCAGCACGGATGATACAGGGACTGCTCCAGGACATCTGGGAGAAGGAAGAAATCCCTACAGAGTGGAAGACAGGCAATATAGTCAAGCTTCCTAAGAAAGGAAAACTTGGGAGACTTCCATAATTGGAGAGGTATCCAACTTATGTCAATACCCAGCAAAGTCCTCACAAGAATAATACTAGAGAGACTGAAAGCAGCAGTAAACAACACATTGAGAGATGAACAAGCAGGTTTCAGAGCTGGCAGATCCTGCATTGACCAGATAGCAACGCTGCACATCATACTGGAACAATGATTGGTGTGGCAATCACCAGTGTACATCAATTTCATTGACTTCAAGAAAGCCTTCGACATGATCGACAGAAGCACCATGTGGAGGATAATGAGACACTATGGGATCCTCTTGAAGATTGTGAGTATAATACACAGCTTGTATAATGGTATAACCTGCCAGGTGACGACCTATCATCCCCTTTTACTGTCACTATTGGAGTTAGACAGGGTTGTTTGCTCTCACTGATGACCAACTAGGACCAACAAAATAGGTGTCTTAATAGTCAGGTGTTCTTTATAGTGAGAGACAGTAATACTAAAAAGTGTTGTTTTTGATTGAAAATAGTTGACCTTCTTAGTGGTCTAGTCTAAATAGTCATACTAGCTTTACTGTACAACATAGCTCAAAGAAACTAAATAGTGTATCAAAAGAATTCTGAAGTTGTTTCCAAATTCATTTCATGTGACAAGCAATACCATCTGTTTACCCGTAATATCATAATTTAATATTTATAGGTGCTACTTCTATATAAGCTGAAACTGTAGTTTGATCAATTCCAGGCTGGTACAATGTATCAGGATCATTTCTTAAAGTTGCCCTGTCGTTCACAATTAAATTTCCTATCTCCTTAAAAAGTAACCTGTTTCTCTTGCATTGCCTAACATGCATGTTTCTACTTTGGTGTTATTCTTAATAAATCAAGCAAAACAAAACAAAATCTACATTGATGAAATCAAGTAAATTAGGTGTGTACAACATAACACAAACGTTTAACGTTTAATAAAATCAGGAGGGTCTAATAGCAGTAGTATACTATGTGTTATTTGTTCTCACTGTTTGTTATTTGTTCTCACTGTTTGTTATTTGTTCTCACTGGTTTCATTGTTTGTTATTTGGTCTCACTGGTTTCACTGTTTGTTATTTGTTCTCACTGGTTTCACTGTTTGTTATTTGTTCTCACTGGTTTCATTGTTTGTTATTTGTTCTCACTGGTTTCACTATTAAGTATTTTAAAGCAATCATTAAATGGGACTTTTACTTTAAACATAAATGCAGTTGTAGCTAAAGATTGTAACATTGGACAGGGGACCTTATAAAAGTGATTAAAGTACTATGTGTAACATTGGACAGGGGACCTTATAAAAGTGATTAAAGTACTATGATTTGAAGGGATGGTGAATTAGAAGCCATTAACAGAATAATTTATGAACCAGTAGAACAGTAAATGTCTGCTATTAAGACCACCTAATTTCAGTCCACAAGAGCCAATTAAATGAATTTTAGTCTCGTTATAAGACCAGCTTTGATGGTTGGTCTTATCAGTGGAATTTTACTGTACTAATATAGTATCATTTAGATTCTAGTAGGCCAATATATGTACCAACAATTACAATGTACATGCAAGTAGAAAACTAAACCTGTATATTTCAATCATTGCTTACAACAAAAACAACAAAACTTTCAAAAGACATGAGGTGGGAAAAAAAATAAAAGACAGGAAACCGGTGAAACTAAAGCTGTTGGTAGAAATAAAACATTTTCAATAACAGAAAACTGCAGTAAAACAGATATAACTAAATCTTATAGCACATTATGGATGTTTAGTTAATATTCTAAAACTGTCCTGTGATTTCTTTTATACACAAAGAAGGAAACAAGTGGTGGTTTATCTTAATGATTAAACACTAGCCGTTACTTTTACCTCCCTCATATATTTATGAACGAAAATACACTATCACGTGACTACTATGAAATGTGACGTCACGTGATGTAAACATAGTAGTAAAACTGACCTACTTTCCATTTGATTGTCTGCCAAGTACAAAACACACATATAATCATCATGGCCACCATAAAAACAGGTACTGTTTGCAACATTCGTGGTTCTTATGAGGATTGGACGGTCATTGGGACACGTTTTGATGGTCTAGTATTTCGGACGTTTCTGTCTGAGAATTGCTACACTTTATTTTTGACACTGGTTCAGTAGTTTTCCATTAGAACTTGCAAGACCGAATTATATCAATCGAAAGATTGAGACATTTGAATGTTTTTTAGTGATGCAAAAAGCACTAGTAAATTTTAAGCACCGCAAAATCGTCTTTGTAAAAGTTGAATTGAGCGTCACTAGAAAGATCTGAAAACGTCCATGGACCCAGACGCTATTAGTTTAATAAGCGCCTGGAAGAAATTTTATTGGGATCCCAAGAAACAGTCAACCAAACGACATCCTGTCAACATAAGCTTTCCAAACAACTAGTGCAACACATTGGAGAAGTACGGTCGTGTTAGAATCAGGACATTTAAGAGGTACAAACATGTTAGAATCGAAATAAAACATCTGTACCCATGTATTAACGCAGTAATAAACCATGGGTACTCGTTCTGGTGCGTGATTTAATTCATCCAAACTCGTACTCATGGTTTATTACCGCGTTAATACACGAGTACAGATGTTTTATTTCTTAATTAATCATTGACCATGTAAATTTAATGTTTGGTTTAATATGCAGTTTTAAAGGATTTAACACCATTTCTTCAATGTAAGAAATATACATTTGTGACAAGAGAACTTATGTGCCTTGGTTTCAAAACCAGTACTAACCAGTTTCGTGGTAAGTAGCTAACTGTTGTTTTGCCACTAAAAAGCCGAAACATATACATTTAGCTTTTCCAAAGAGAAATATTATCACAAGCAAATGTACTTAAAATGTGTCCACAAGAAACACGTGTAAGTTCTAAACATCAGCTATGCCAAGTTGTCTTTCTCTAAATATGTACTAGTAAATATCCTATACTAGTAATCAAATGAACATGCATAATCCTAAACAACATGTTATATTATTTTCTGCCCCTGTGCTCACTTAAAATTCAATCCTGATCCTAAATTTGAGATCGTTGATCAGGATCGGATGTTTACCTCATATATCACTAGTACAGTTCTATGGTTCATTAGTGAACACAGGTCAGAGTCTAAATATTACTGGAATGTGTAAACTAATAGAAGACTGGTCCTAAATTATACAACCAGTTGAATCTACAGAAATACGGGTAAGTGTCAACAATGCATAAACATGTACTATATATGCACAGATAAAGCAAGGAATTGATTTTAATAGATACAGAAAAAAGGGAAGCTTTGAATATTGGCAAGGAATATTTATAATACAATCTAGAATGCAGGATAATACTTATGAAAATGCTACAGATACAAACTTTCAAGTTTATCTTTTTATCATATGTTATCTTTAAACTCATGAAATCCAAAATAATTCAAACTAATTTTCTGTTCATTACTACAGTCGACACTCGTTATCTCGACATCGGCTATCTCGAATTCTGTCCCTATACATTTATTCCGTATAAGTCGACATTTCGCTTATCTCGACATGTTTGTAGGTCCCAAACAATGTTTTCACGCCTTGATTTAATTGTCTGTCTCAAAACCATTGTATTCACAATGCAAGCTGTGAAAATCACGATCCCCGTGTATTGCCTGGCCAAATTCGACACCAGTTAATCTTTCATGGGGCGGTGTCAATAGGTCACTCGATATGCAAGGCTTACTTAATCGGGGAGTATGTGTAATTAAAAGTTGATTAAGCAACATGTGTTTGTCGCATTTTTAACACTTATGTATGAACCTTACTTCAAATAGTCACTGACGGTCTTTTGTTTGAAGAAAAAAATGCCGAGGCACGTGGAAAACGTTATAACGATGTTTAACCATACTGGTTTCTCTGACAATGTTTAACTCTATGTTAGAATGCGTCTACTCGCGCAGGCTGCTATTTTTACAATGCACTATTTGTATGGTAGCACATAGTTATATAATTGACGCAGTTACTTCCCTTGGTAATAACTTCTCCATTACCCAATGAAAACGATGGCATAAATATAGGCGTTTTTGATCAATATCTCTCGGCTTGAAGACATTTTAGACTTGAAATATATGGTTATATGCTTCATTATTATCAAACATACAATCTCTTATGAATTGCACACAATGATGATCAGACAACTACATACATATTCCATAGACGTATACGTTAATCATGCACATTTATACAACGTCAAACACTGACTGAATTCGCCAGCATACCGTTGTCGACATTCGGATATCTCAACATTTTTGTAAGGTCCCGAGGATGTCGAGATAACGGGTGTCGACTGTAGTGGGTATAGCAGATGGCATAATTAGCTCTACAATAATTTTATATGTAACTAAAACAAATGACTAGACTTTGATCTGAAATAAATGCATACTCTAATTTTTAACACAACGCTTTAGAAAGTAATACATGTTACATGTAATTTACTTGACTTTAATTGTGAGTAGTGTCCCTCAAGTCATCTAAAGATGTATGGTAACTTTTTTACCTCATACATTAGGGCAGCAAGTATTAAAACAGAAATTGTGAGGTGTATTGTTAAATAAATAGGGGCAAGCCAATTAAGGGATGATTGTATAAATAAAGACAAAACATATAGAAAACATCACACTATCATATCGAGGGTTCAATGCAAAATTGTTCTACCTGCTTCTTAATGTAACATCACTTAAAACCCTTTTGAATACACACCTCGATATAAGCACTCTATACGCTGACTAGAATGCAGTAATAAACTAACGGTAGATTAAATTACACATTTAACCTAGTAATTTTGTAGCGTTACCATGGAAACAAAACATTGCAATAACAAAAGCACATCATCACTTTAATCATGTAAAATTAAAAAACGAACACTCAAAATAATCTCCGTTTGAGACATTAAATAAATAACAAAATACAAAATGTACAACTTAAATATACACATACAGTTGTGGAGTTGAAAAATCTAACAGAAAGAAGAACAAAATACAAAAGGTTTTCTTTGTCAATGATTGTTTTAATCATTGACACTGATAAATACAATGTTGAAGTAATTTCAACATTTATGACTGACCCATTAAATATTAGTTGTGATGATTTCTGTATACAATCACTAATAATTTTGAGCGAAAGTCCACCTTTAAGTGACAGCTGTTGGTAAGCCTTATCGAGAGTTAATATAACTTAATATAACAAGGTATATCTTGTAACACAGACATATAGTATCAATTAAGTAAAGTGTACATCACTCAACATTTGTTTGATATCTTTTGTTCCAACTTTGGACTAGCTCTACTGCCCAACCATTATGCTTCCAAATCACAGCAAAAAATCTACAACACATTCCTGTACAGCCTTTTATAAGCAATCATTAAAAACTGCACACATTTAACACGCCAAAGTAACACTCTCTGCCTAAATACATTGATACTAAGTGCCCAATAAGTTTACCTTGTTTTTTTTTGCATTATTTAACATTTTTATGTAAGAGTTCAAAGATACAATGCATAGAAAAGAACACAGTTACAAGAGCTTTTAGCCAAAAGAACAATGCATGTCTTACACAATCTGATTACATGTACTATATTTTAGTTTATGTTCCCAGTATTTCAAACTCATATCAGCACAAAATAACAAAAACTCTATACTCATCCTGCTCACAACAGGGTCATGTAAAACAAAGAAAAATGCCTTACAAGTTTTATGATTCAACCTCGACCTGCATCCAAAACCACTAATTAGGACTGTAGGACGAGTGGAAATTACTGCCCACATAGTTATCATAAAAGTGCACATTCTGAAGTACATTGATATTGAGCTAATTTTTAAAGTAAATGTTCCAACTCTGAAGAGAACCAAGCTGATTAAATCTTGTTATTGTGAATAAAAAAAACTCCCTTCACTAATCTTGAGCTACTGATACATGTTATTAAGCTTATATAAATGAGTACTTGCATATACAGCAAATACAATCAACTTTGGGTAGCAAAGCATTTTGATCCCCTGTGACTCCGACATGTATTTTCGAGGGGTTAATGCAAAAGGGTTCTATCTATTCCATTATTCAATAGAACTTAGAATCCTTTTGCTTCACCCCTCAATTCGTTTGATTGTGATAAATAAGGTGAGATCTCGCTCTGTCCTTCCATGGAAACTCATCAGCTGGTTTTATCATCAGGAAGGAGTCTTTCACATAATCCACGCAGTATGTTACCAGGAATCTGTTGATGAGTATGTATCAGTTCTTCTAAGCTATTTCTGACCTGAAACAAAGTGAGCAACACTCGAAACAACCCTATAAAACCACTATACAAGACAATAACGTAAACCGAAGGGGAAAGGGAGACAACTCTGATTAAAATATCAGTAAATAGAAGAGTTACTGTTCAGTATGAAGCAGTTGAATAATTATATCACAAGAAGACCAATCCCATCTCCACACACTACATGTCTTTTGCCTTTTATTTTCTAAATATGTGAACTTTTCATCATACTTTGTCTTGAATTATAACCAGCAGTAGCTTAATAAGGACGAAAATGGATTTGTTGTTAACATTTTTACAAGTATAAATTTTAAGAACTTTGCCAATAGTGACTACACATCACTCATTGTCAGACCTTATTTCAATCAAGTTTTCAGCTATATTTACCTTGCATGCAAGCTCTTCTGAAGTCATGCTGTCATCAGGATAAATTGGCTCTCCCAGATATGTGCTGAAACAATGAGATTGAAAAGAACCTTAGGAAACTTTTTCCTGATCATCCAAAATCATCACAGGTTAAATCAATGAGAGACCAGTGTTTTCCAAAGGCAGTATTAACACCCATACTTTATACTTTCATGTAAATATTATCTTTAATTTTACTTTACTAAGGTAATTAGTACAGAAGTTAACAAGAGCATATTTGACCTGTCTTTTGTTGGATCACAATTCAATCGACTGTGATTGGACATTTTAAAACAAACAATGAAAAATCACTATGACACATACAATGTAATGTAGGGACAAGTGCTGTCCATTTGTAAATTTTGCAAGTGAAGAATCACATTTGATTGGGTTACATACGTCAGTTTTACAGGAAACAAACCATAGATTGGCACAATAGGAAGTCGACACTTCTCATAGATCCATCGTAAACTCCCTAAAACATAAATAATACATATTATGTATATCACTAGCAGCATGTATACAGAGAAAGTTGTATGTCAAGAACTGAAGAAGACATTGATGTGGCCAGAGTGACAAGTGTAGACATGCTTTAGCAACTTTATTTAACTTTAAAACTGCACAAAATATTGGTCAAGAATTCAAATTCAACAGCCTAAATTTGTTCTACTGCAGTAGTTGTAACGATACTTGTTCTGTCATAAATTAACATCCTGGAAAATATGAAGTTGCATGACTTCATTATAGTTTATCTTGGACTTTGTATTGTTCACATAACGTAAAAGACAGATAAATGGATGATCCTATCCTAAAGAGGTTAAGAAGAATGTACTAAGGTTCACATGACTTACCTCTACCCCAGTTTGGAGTACGGAATGATTCTCGTATGTTTTTGGTAAACACTGGAATAATTGGCTAAAGAAAAGAAAATTTCATATTAAAAAAATGTATCAAATATTGAATAGGTAAAATTCAAGTAAATAAATAAGAAATGCAGGATGATCAAAACATATGAATGTCACAAATCTATATCTTGATCCAAAAGATAATTTCTCATAATGTCAAAACAAGAATCTTAGAACATAATTGCATCTCCTGAATCCAGTTAAGGTTTACCTGTATGTTTTGTATCTACTTGTTACTTAGCTTCACATTTTAGTAAAGTTTATTTACTTACCACTTTAGTTTGGAGAGCAACTTTGGCAAATCCAGACCTGTTTCCCCACATCACTCTATAATACTCGTCTCCGAACAATGCCTCTCTTACTCCACCTGTGTACACAATCAAGAATTAAACACAATAATCAATAGTAAAAGAAAACTATCCAGCAACAATCTAGCTAGCAAAATATATTGAGGGTTGAGTAGAAAAAGGTTTTATCTGCTTCTTTATTCAACAGCATTTAGACCCTTACACTTTCATTGCTCGAATTTTTAGAGAATCAAACTTTTCTAATAATCTATCTCCAAACAATTGTTGAAAAATTTATTGAGCAAGGGACATTGCAGCTGACATTGTTCATTCTTCAAGCTCCATGTGTCTCATTCAACAAGGGTATTCCCATAATGAAAGACCACTTTTTGATTTTATTGTTCAGTGCGGTGTAAATTCAAGGTTGGTCCTTATGCGAGGGTTAACTGTAATTGTGTAATCTGTGGTGAATGCAAAGGGTTCTGTTGGCTTCTTTATTCAAAAACATTTAGAACCTTTTTGCTCTCACCTCTCAGTATGTTTGTAGTAGAAGATGTAAATCGTACCTGGGGCTATGGCTAGTATATGTCCCTCCTCTAGTATGTGTTTACAGCTATGCACTGTACCAGGACTCACTCTGAATACCTCCATCATCAACCGTAGTCCTAGAGGTACACAAAACATGTCACAATCAATAACTCACCAATAAACCATAAGCAAGATTCAGTATTGGAGAATTGTCTAAGTGGAGCTTAACATATTTATACCACAATTTCCTACTAGTGCCTAACCTTCATACATACACATTATTTGTATTACCAACTACAGAAAATCTTAATTTCTTTATTTTCATAGCATGCTTTGATTTACATACATAGATGGTACAAGATTCCTGAAAAGTCAAACTTGACCCTTTGAAGGAAAACAAGAAACTGTTCAAAGATTTTATTTAACTAGAAAAGGGTCAAAAGACTATGACTGCCCTGATGTTATCAACTGCACATGTATACATTGTATAAGCTGATACCAGGGTAATAAATAAAAACTTCTTATTTGATGTCATAAAACAGTTTGCAATCTCATTTATCTTTTTCTTCTACTTTTCTGCATACCTGGTATTTTAAATAGAAAATTGTCTCCTACAGCATGCAAATTTCTCTGTTTTTCCAGTATACATTTAGACATGAGGTAATAGAAGTCTATAGGTAGTGCCCCATGGTAGTATATAATCATTGCAGGACCAGTGGCTGGTAACCTCTCTAAACCTACGATACTGTGACCTGCAAACAGATGGATGAGAGAATAGGATAAATTAAGTTAATAGAATAGAAAATCACATGAATCCCTATCCAACCAACAATCATTAACAACAATACAACTGCAGCAAAAACAGGTCTTAATTAATAGTGGTCCAGTTGTAATCTTGTTTGATTTCTATAGCAATTTAAACCTATGCTGTCTAGTGAAGGTGCCTAAGTAAAAAGTAAAAATATCAATCACACTGGCTCAACAAGTGTTCTTCAAATAACAACAATGGAATAATGTATAATTTGATTCTTCTTTTGTTGATATAATTTTTTAATCATTGTACAGATTTGAACAAAACATAAATGCATACTGTATGTATTTTGTTTGCAATTGTGTGTGAGTCATGTTTGCTTAATGTGTTGAAAATTGAAAGTCTGCAAAATGAGGTATATATATATAAAACAGGTACGATTTTAAAGTCTTACCATGCCATATTCTGCCCTGAGCCTCCCAGAAGACAGCAACAGTTTTCATAGCTCCGTCCCAGAACCCCTGTACATAGGCATCACGTAGGCCATATCTATAGTGATACACATGGAGGAATATTGCACAACAGTACAGGAATAACGGAATTATCATTGGAAGCAGGAAGGATATAATCACAGGGTATGTCAGCCAGCACACCTGCAATAGAAGCAACACAGATTAGGCTTTACTAAATATCCAATCAAACTTTGACATTTCTTAGTGTATTATCAAAACAATTTATTCGAGGGGTGAATATAAAACGATTTCTTTATTCAATAGCACTTCTTTACCCCTCAGTAAAACAGTTCAACAGACTGTTTAACATTTTGCATTCATATAATATTATATCTAAGAAAATTAAATTGACACGAAAAAGAAACGCAACAAACATATAATTTCCCCACCATTTTGTTTCTATAGCAAATATCAATGCTATATTCATATACATGAATGCTACATGTATACATTATACGCGCCATTGATTATTTTGCATTCAATACATCATTACCAGTCATCTAAACTGCGCTGCACAAAATGCTGTCTTAGCACAAAGCGAATCGATACAAAACTTGCTGTGTACATGACCTCATTTATTAACTGTACAAAAGGTAAAATCAACACGAATTTAATTCTTTAATCAATATGCCAGGGTTAAATTTGACAGAAAGGAATCAAATTTTGGGAGTTTTAGCCAGTGGAATTTCACAGACTGGTAGCTGGACAATACAATGTTTCAAGATCAACAATTTCGAGGTTACTTGAACGTGTTAACGTTACAGGAACAGCTGATGACCTTCCACGTTCCGATGCGCCATGTGTGACAAGCTTATGTCAAGATTATATGATACGTCAACGTCCTGTATGGATAGGTTTGTAACGGTGCATTCAACGTCACATGCTGTGATTGGAAATCGTGGAAGACCAATTCACAGTGACACAGTGATAAATCGTTTGCTTGAACGCGGGATTCACTGTCGTCGTCGAGCTCGATGTCAGGCTCTTACCCGACATCAACGTCAGGCAAGGCAACGCAGAGCTCTAAATAACAGACAAAGTCAGTGGGGGAACTGTCGTATTTAATCTCCATCACGCTGACGGGAGGGGAATAATATACAGACGCGGCAAGGAACGTTTTGTAAATAACTGTGTATGTAATGTTTATCTGTACGGCGGTGGTGGAGTCATGATATGGGCAGCTATAAATTCCAGTTTCAAGTCCGCCCTTGTAATGGCAATCTAAACGATCTTCGACCTCACATTGTGTCATATTTCGTCAACGTCAGAGACTAACGTTTATGCATGACAATGCTCACCCACACACCAATTCACACAACAAACAATGTTCCCGTGTTACAATGGCCTGCGCGATCTCCAGAACATATTTGGGACGAACTTAACCTCAGGTTACTTCAACGTCATCATGCTCCTAACAACGTTAATGAGTTGACTCGGGCTCTTAAACAGGATTGAAACAACATTCTGTAGCAGGGTTACATTTTCATGGTCTATTGGTTTTTAATTGGTGAAATAATCCACTGTATAGTTTACAGTGGTCGGTTTTGGCGGGAATTTTTATGTTTTGCATGAGCTTTTGGTGAACACACTTTGTGTTGACTTGGCTTGGTGAAGAGAAGGTGCAGATATTTCAGAGAAAATGTAAGTTTGGATTTTGAGTACTTATTAGTTCTATGTTGATGTTTTTGATAATTGTGTCTAAATGTTGGTTGTTTACTTTAATGTGGATCACAGCTGTTTTATATGAGTAATTTGATCATTAGAGTACTTAGAAGTTCTGGTTTCCAACATGGCAGCTTAAAATGGAATAACCCTTTACATTGATAATCTATCTAC
>ENA-OREC01000192-OREC01000192.1-marine-metagenome-genome-assembly--contig:-NODE-192-length-19122-cov-13.152481_pt1 | contig 19122 bp, 6 predicted proteins | sample MGYA00248626_ERZ508543 | MGnify/ENA primary metagenome ERZ508543 (study PRJEB26211, sample SAMN05518279) | marine metagenome | isolation source: Puget Sound, Washington, USA | host: Bankia setacea...
TATTATTATTATTATTATTATTATTATTATTATTATTATTATTATTTTTGTTGTTGTTATTTTTACTATCATTATTATTATTATTAATATTATTATTATTATTATTATTATTATTATTATTTTATTTTTATTTTTTATTTTATTATTTTTTATTATTATTATTATTATTATTATAATTTTATTATAATTATTATTATTATTAATTATTATTGTTGTTGTTTGTTGTTGTTGTTGGAAAATGGAACACGCCCTTACCACTACCAAAATACATCACCAATTTAAAGAAAACATATCGAACTGATTATTTAGATTAGTCATATTCATTTACCTCGTTAGTGTTTCTTTTTCTTAAAATAGCATTTTATTTCCATAAAACACATGTGTTCATAACAACATACACTATAATACAAATACATGGAAGCAATGATTAGAAAACATGTAACTTAAAACTTATATAGACTCTTCTCTAACAGTTAAAACAAGCTGTTGAAGATGAGTTTATAAAATATGGATATGATATTAACCTTGACTGTGGTTTTATTCTGCGCTGTTTCTACAGTTAGTGGTTTAATTACTGCACATTTACCGACTGTTTGGCAGATGTCCAAGTGCTGATAAACATTTCCTGCTAGTGTATTGTCATTGTGCAGATTATATATCTATATCCGTATTCTTGTGAACTGTGTATCTTCAACAATGCAGAAAACATGCTGAATAGTTGAAATAACCGGTAGCTAAATACCGCTAACTGAAGTGTTTCATTACATAGTGCATTCATATCTTCGAAATGTAAATCTCGAAGGTAATTTGATTTCCCATGCAAACAATTTGTAAAGGACCCAGTATATTTACATGAAAGAGAAACGCGAAACTTTAACAGTGAATTGCATGTTTAGCTATAATATCTTTGATGAGTTTAAACTTGAAGAAACGCCATGCACATAGTTTGACAAAGTTTAACTCTTTTTAACAAGTATTGGCATGCACGCAAACAAACTTATTCTTTTCTTAGCATTTCATGTTTAACCCTGGTGATGTCGTTTACAGCATTATATATATAAGTTTGTTTATGACAGTTTGCCTATAGTGTAATTGAACATCGAATAAGCCGACCTTTAAAGTTTTCCAGTCAATTCTGCTATATGGCCTTCTTAACTGACGTGCTTCTAACTAGAAAAGGAGAGTCGGTTGCACGTCTCACTCGTAATGTGGAGGTCCTGGGTTCGAGCCCCAGCAAAGCCCCCCGTTGTTTCCTGTAAAATTCGGCGGGTACCTTTTGTTACCTTTGAGCAATTATTGTTATCACCATTTTTTAGCATGGTGATATTGCTTATTTTGCTTATATGGTTTCACCACATGGATACCATACATGCTGTTACTAGTCTGTTTTAACTTAACTTTGTATATAAAGCTACCCAATTGAATGAGGACTATTTTGTTTAGGTTTAAGCATGTAAATATAGTCCTGTAGACTACGTTACCTTGTAAACCTTGTGAAATTTACGTTACTTATCACATTTAATATGACTTAAACATACAATATAGATATAATTAAGCGTAACACGTTTAAATTGTATTCTCATTGTTTAAAGAAACATATGTACAACATAAGTTCTTATTGCAAATATGTGCATTACATATTTATTGTACCAGCATATGTTCGTTGCTAATACGAAGGTGAAACGGGTGTAGTGTAAAAAAAATAAAAATGGTTTCAATTGTTTTAATTGCAGTTTCAAATTTATCATAATTTCATGTTCTGCTGTTAACTCTAATGAACTAAACGTTTAAAGTCTATGTAAAGAAGGTTGTAAACTACGTTACTTTAATTAGTTTACGTTACCCAATTGCACCTTGTAACTTTTTCTTCAACAATGCAGCATGAAATTCAAAATGTTTAATGCATATACACATACAACTACAAGTTACAAATGTAACTGGGCATGTTTAACTATTGTCTAAACACTAGTTAAATTATTCAGTAAAACATTCTTCCTGATACCTTCAACAGAGACATCGTCCCACAAAGAAGAAATATTAGGCTTAACAAAAGTATAACAGTGCACAGTCAATTATTAATCTTCAAATACCCCATTTTTGCTATGTATTAATAAAACATATGATATGTAAACACAAGACATTAACAACAAATTAAATGTCAATAAAAATAGACAAACTAATGCAATTTTGAACTTATAGCTACATTACCTCTTCTAGAACTCTTTAACCATTACAAGATAATGAAACAGCAACATTCTAATTCACTGATGAGCTTTGCTTTTTACTCATTTTTGCAGTTAATATTGCAGTGACAGACACACAAACTGGTGCATGGTAGCTTACGACTTCTACCTTTGCACCTTAGAGATGAACAAGTTACATCACTAAAATAGTCCTCATTCAATAGGGTAACTTTAGATATGTTCAAACAGACTAGTAACACCACTAGTATGGTATCCATGTGGTGAAACCATAAAAGCAAAATAAGCAATATCACCATGCTAAGTAAAATGGTGATACACAAATTGCTCAAGGATAATAAAAAGGTACCCGTCGGATTTTATGTCTCGAATATACCCTTTATCATAATCAATTGGAAAAGAACTATATACCTCTAATACACCTTTGTAAACAATCTAAGATCTAGCCCAGAGTAAGACCATCCTATCGTGTTATTGCAGTAACCTGTACATGTCTTTTCCGTGAATCAGACAACCTGACAATAAAGTTCGTATGTTAATTATCAGAACTCTTGTCTTACATGAGCCGTATATCTGTATCAAAACCGAGTAGTTGCACAACAGAACTCACCAATGTACTGTATGTTTACTTTTCAGACCATGTATTGTTATAATATACGTTCGTATAATATTTGATCCCTATCTTTGGTGTTGTTTGTAAATGTTAGCAAAACCTTTGTAACTAGATGTATCGTGTGGTTATATCGTCCTTGTATTAATTGGCATATTTCAATTCAATATGCATTTTGTTTTGGTTTGTATTAATCTCAAACTCAGCTTCCAAAGGAAATATGATGGATGTGCCAGTTGATATGGTATAACTTGTACTGTGGTCATTGCCATGCAGATATTTATACAGTGTACTTGTCTTGCCTATTTTATCCGATTGCTGTTTTGTTTTACTGTTATATATATGCTGAGGGCCAATTGGCAGACTAACCAGTTTGTTGAATTAGCACTATCTGTAAATAAAGACAAATATAATACAACGATTTAAAAGATGGATAAAACACTAAATCTATAAGGTTACACGAAGCGACCCAATCACGTTTAAATTAAGCCCACGCATTAATACGGCTCGTTGAAAGTACCAGATTGTGTAATGAAGAATTGGAATGAAGATAATGCTTGTATTTTTGATTTGCATGTTTGATGGATTCAATGTGTTGGGACTGGCTCGAATCCTCGTAGTGTATACATCAACTACTACTACTGATGTTGTTCTATTATTGTTGTTGGTGCTAAGTAAGTGTTGCTGCTGCTACTTACATTGTTGCTGCTACTAACATTGCTGATGTTACTACTACATGCACTACTACTACTACTTATGCCACAACTACTACTGCTGATAATAATAGTAACACTGTAATCATTGTTATAAAAGAAGGGAAAGATCGACACATTGTTATTTTAATCGTTTTATTTACGTATAAAAATAAAAACATTTAGCAACTTTAAGAATGTTCAAAATTAACTCATACAGGCAAATATCAAACTCTAAAGTTAATTTAACAATATTTAATTTTGATATTAGTCATCGAACTTTATTTTACAATATCTACATGTAATATTGAATTGTATTGCACTAACCCCTTGTCAGACCTAATGTTATAGAATACATACACAATGGCAGACGTAGCAACATATAATACTAATATATCCATTTTATATCAAGTCATGTATTACATCCTTACATACCAACTCAAATTTAACATGCACCCTCGAAATATCACTCATAGCAACAATTCGAGATAGCAAATATATATATATAATAAAAAACAATTAACACATGCGCTATCGACTTTAAACAATGGTGGTTGTAAAACTTGAAACAATACTTTTTAAATATATCTATGAAACATAACAACCGTGTCTTTGTACCGCTGATTAGGACTGTGTATTTAGTTTGAATATACATGAAACATATAACTCTCTGTTTGTTCTTATATAAAAAAATGACATAAAAGTTAAGGATGACGTGGTCCACAACTCAATTTGAGCACCTAATGTTGACACTGGGACACACTATTTGTGTTTTTTCCGGATTTATACAATTGTTACTGGCTTTCCAATTTGAGATTATTTAGTTTCTTTGATGACGACATATCTTGTTTGTTTTTTTAATTTAGAAACTCGTTCTAACGTCAGAAAAAGTGTGTGTTAACAAATTGCAAAAAAAAGTCACTTTATCACTCACACACGTGGAAATGGTGTAAACACAGATAGCGTATGGATATATGGATACATCATGTAGTTATAAACGAACTGTAACACTAAGAGATCGTACTCAATGTAAGAATGAAGTTGTCTTTTGTTCAGATCATATGCGCAGATAAGATCTGATCACGTAACTGAGATGATATACTAACCATGGTAATAAAAGTGACACCAATAGTGTGCCGACATACAAGATTCAACATGGCTTGACTATGATCTTGAACTGATTTGGCAAAACAAACAAACTCATAAGTGTGACACAATGTCAGTAGCCTGTGTTTATACGTACACTAGCATGGCCTTTGTCTGGTCACATCATGGCACAGTTTTAAAGTTCCAATTGTCCTTGAAACTATATATTAAACTATTGTCAATGTACATGTACATAATGATACACTATTACATAGATTGATGGATAGTCATAGTTATCACAATGTCCCTAGGTTTGTAACACGGCTGTCATAGCGTCCTTTCTCACATTTGGCCGAACTTACGTTTCCAAGTTCACGTGGTCAAGTGCTGACCTCAGATCTCGAACTGTGTACGGGTGACACAGACTTTAGTCTGGAGTACACAGTGGACGTGTATGTTGATTGATCGCGTGGTGTGATTGGTAACGATTGTCATAATGCAATGCGCTTATGCGCACGTTTGCCCAGTTCATGAAATCAACTCCTGGATGTGCAGATGACCGTGAGTGGCTTATTTCCAACCATGGGAGTTGACCCCAAATTTGTACACCAATCTTCTACCATCGACCCGGTCAAGAATACCTCTCTTGTAGTAATATCTGTAAATAGATTAACACGTAGCAATGAATAAACATGACTCTCTAATAGTTTCCTTACATAACATAACTCTTACCAGACGAAAACAAAACAAACCATAATTCTATGAACCAAAACCAAAACCAAACAATGTCGCATGCAGTTATTTTACCACAAAAAACATATGTATTTAAAATTAATTTATGCTTAATACATTTTGTATTTTTTTTACTATTATTGCTTACCCGAAATTGACTTAAGACTGTTTGTTCTATATTATTCATATTTTGCTCAGTTAGCATTTAAATGATTTTAATTAAAGGAACTTTAAATCGAAGGAAAAGTGAAAAATAAATGTAAAAAAGCACATCAAACATTGTTAAAAGAAACGGTAGTTGTAGTTATGTAAAAGGGAAGAAATGGTCTAAGCTATCAAGAACAATAGATTGTAATGTAGTAGCGGTAGAAATTTGCGGGAAAACTTTAGCTGTAAGGAAAAGATTAGCGGTAGGGAAAACTTTAGCTGTAGGGAAAACTTAAGCGGTAGAGAAAACTTTAGCTGTAGGGAAAACTTTAGCTGTAGGGAAATGATTTAGCGGTAGATTTAGGGTACTACGGAACAATTAAGGTTAATGGTATAACACACAGGGAAATAAAGTGCCAGAAGGTTATATAAGGGGTAAAAGCAGAACTCATCGGTAAACAAACACTAGTATAGATAGGTGTGTTGTTGGTAGATAAAGATGTTGTTCACTAATGATAAAACAGTTCAAGGAAGTTGATAGTAAATTTAAATGGTCTGCAAGAAGATTTGGATAATTAGTGAAAGAAGATTATGTTGATGTGGTTTAAAGTTGCTTTTACAGAAAACAACTTCAAAGAGAATGTCAAGACAAGAGAAGCACACGTCTATACATTGTTAGAGGTAAAGTCAAATTGCTTGATGTACTTTTAATCAATATGCTATGATTAAGTTGTTCTTATTATTAGACTTTCAGGGATAAATTTCAATCTTTACACGGAGACACACTTTTAATGGAGAAACCACAACGTGAACAAAAAATACATCAAGCAATTTCCACAAGGTGTTAGTATCATGCAGAGGAGAAATGTCAGGCAGGCAGGCTAATACAAGTTTGTGCATTGTGTATGGTATTAACCTAAAGCATTCTGGTGCGTTCGTTTAGTCATTCCAGCCGTATGCCTTTGGACCAAATCGGAAACATAGCTTCTTTGGAAACTTGCCGGTTTTGGGTACCTCGGCGAAGTAGCCAGCTGTTCGGCAAAACCTAATGGAAAAATCGAGCAACATTGAGTATACACATTCAGTAACAACATTTATAAGTACGAAGGCGTCGATGCCATACGAGTCCCTTCACGCTTTTTTGATATGGCTGCGCTAAGATATCTAACAAGAACACTTACTGATTCCAAAAATACTTTGCAACAAAATAAAAGGTAAAATGACAACAAACTTAAAACAAATTTCATGCAATAACATCTTACACCAATTTCATGCATACTCTACTTTTTACAGAACAACTCGAGCAAAATTCAACAACATGCAAAACAAAACAGTAATCCTTACAACAGATAACACATAAATTTACTGAATTGGAAAGAGCAAAACTATATTTGATCATTAATTGTATTGGAAGTAATCTATCAGTGCTACTGGTATGTTCTCAAATACCAAAACTGGAAATGTGTAAGTATATGTTTATTTTTTATAATTCATGTATTTACTCCTTAACATGTAGTTTGCTCTTCCAAAGAAAGTCAAATAATACTTATGTTCAACAACATTAACACAAAACAGTTTTAAGCACGAAACAACGCACGACAATTACCTCATTGCTCGGCTCAGTTTCTCGTAGGTCATTCCTGGATTGTTTTTCTTGCGACCCCACATTTGTGCTACAGCCTCGCTCTGGACGAACCGGAAGACCCCAGTTTCTTTCTCTTCCCAGCGCAGTAAGTGTGGGTTATATTTAGAGTCCTTGAGTAGATCGCGGATGAATTCCCATAAGTGATTGCCCTTTGAAACTGTGAGCAGAAAAGAAGTCATTGTTAGTGATGTAGAGAAAGTCCAACGATTACAGGGTTGTGAAGTTTTATCTTTGTAATAAAATATAAAACACAACTGAGTACATTTAACTTGACCTTCCGTGACATCGTTGCCATGACTAATCATAGTTTCAAAGTGTAAGTTTTTTATTATTAAATCAGAATGAAAGCATAATAATAATCTGCATTATACCTGCAATTACAACCTTTCAGGAAGAGGGTACAATTATATAACATTGCCTTCTCATTGGACAGTTTGGAGAAATTAATGCTGTATAGTAGTGTTTTTTAAATATTATACAACCTTGAAATTATTAATAGGGAAAACAAAGACTTCCCGTCTCCTTAATTAATTTGTATCACTGGAATCTGGGTTTAATGTTTTCAAATGAAGGTCTCACATCTGGTATACATGTTGTTTAATCAGGTATAACATTTAATTGCAAGCCATACAAAATGTGCATCAAGGAAGTATACTATTTTCTGTAACAACTTGGTCACCATGATTACAGAAAGCTGCTCTAGTTTCACTGTTTTGATTAACATGTTGACAAGAAATTCCTAATTAAAAAGCTTAATTACCTAAACTTGGGTTATCACTGGCTAAAATATTAAATGTGTTACAGTAAAAAAGTTTAGATTATAAAACACTATATATAGCGCTGGAACAGTGACCTGTAAACATTCAATTTATTTCTCGGATCGCTTGATTGAGAACTAGACGTTTATATATAAGCCAAACAATCAAAACTATTGTATATTGATGTGGTTAGTTTAACTGCAACAGTCTAATCATGACAGTCAATCCCCATTATTGTACCAGGTCAATGTTTCCTAACTCTACTACTGCACGCAGGTCTACACAAGGCTTACTTTGGCCCGGTTTCCTGCCCCGATTTTGGGGTTTCGGCTGCTCACCAGGTTTCAACTTTTTCTTCGTTGCTGCCTTTCGTTTTGGTGAGTTATCATGTGATACGAATTGAGAGAGATCATCGTCTGAGAGAGTATCTGAACCGCAGGAACCTGTTCTAGCCTGGGGTGGCACCGTGCTCGTGTATAGAATCTCGTACGGACCTGTATCCATGTCAGAGCAATCGCTGATAGATTCACCATCTACAAATTAACGAGAGGACAAACGATTGAATAACTTGTGTTCCATTAGCTATACTGTAAGAAAGTTCTACACGAATATTGACAATAGCATGCAGTCCATTTTTGTGTCAGTTACGAAAAGCATACACAACAGAAACTAATCATTGCTACTGCATAAACTATAGGTAGGCCAAACCCAAAGACATTTGATTTACATATAACATGAAACTCATAACGACAATTACTACACAATATATAGTCATGCAGAACATTTACCAGCTACATAATAGGTACCCTTCCATTACAAAACGCCATACCACATCAAAAAAGGATAAACGTAAATATGCACTGCAAGTAGTTCCTACATCTGTACAGAAGTCCAAACTGGTCAATGAGCGATTAAAGAAGCGTTAAGAGTAAGAGTTAAGTGAAGGATTATATGTTTTATTTACCGGAACTACTATAGTATCCACTCTCTGAGCAGGGCTGTGGATTTACTTGCTCGACCATATTCTGGATGTCCGTGGTCATGAACGGGTCAATATCGTACCACTGTGCACCGAGTAGCACTTGCAGATCTTTCCCATTTAAGTTTGTTATAATGCCTGCGTCGCCTATAAAAATAAGTTGACCCTTATCATTAGAACCGTAGCTGAGAGAAGAACAAAGGTAAAGATAGCATCTCACCTTGTTGGAAACATTAAACTTATTCTTTATATTATGGAAAATCGCAATCGAGACGTCATTATGTTAAATTATGTATATACTCTGATTATTGAATTTTAGTAATTAGAACCGGAAATTTGATAGCTATTTCTTTTTTGAAGAAAACTTCAGTTAATAAAAGAGATTACATTTGTTTAAGAGAAGAACGCCGTAAATGAAACATTTGTGTTGTAATGAGCAACCTAGTGCTCACTCTTTCAACTACACTTGAATTACTCTCAGTCTATCTCTTATACACACGTTATGCAATCCTCACACCCTCTAATATCATAGAGAATACAAAAGTGTTAGAATAGATTGAAAAAGGTTGTTAAATACAAAAGGAGACTATCAGATACTATATCCTGGCGTACGTGTATAAACTGGACTTTGGACTTCTATACAAATGTGCAAATTTTTAACAACTTGTGTGGTATTATGTAAATTGACTTTAGTGCGTATTGCGTTATCTTAGTGAGTGCCCTTCCACTGGGTTTCTAGTTAAGCAAGTGTAAGCAATGCGACTGATGGTGCAATGACAAAGCATATACAGATATAGCATCAAGCAGACAAGCAGATGAACGTGCAAATAACATATACAAACATGTCAATAGAATGGTAAATAAAAGTAACTGTTAACTTAATAACAATTACCGATTCCGAGTTTGAGTGATAACCTTGGAATAGTACGTGTATTTAACTTCCATGTACAAGGCTATCAACGACAGACAACTAATTGATGTTACAGACAGTGAACTATCAATCAATGGAGGTTACTTATGAAACGGTTACATTTAAGTTGTGACCTGGGGACTGACGTAGATACATGACAAATACTATTGATGGTTGGGAGGTTGTTAGAGTTGTTAAAGGGGTAAAGTGGTGTTAATTTGTGAAAGGCTAAGTCCGCACAGAACACGGACATAGATAAGCAAAAGAAGCAAGCAGAATACTAGTTAGTGTGATGGTAGATTTGTGTAACTCTGAGAAAGTTATTTTGGACACGTTCGTTTACTCTATTATACTGAACTCTTATGTATTCATCCAGACATTATTAAAACCTATTAAGTGTGTAACTATCTATTCATCCAGACAATATTAAAACCTATTAAGTGTGTAACTGATTTTATCCATGATGCACTTTTTGTTCAATTACACACTGCATTTTCTTCTATGTGGGGGGTCTACACAGGTGAATATGTTTAAAGACCAATGTGGTCTATTACAGGATACCAATATGACAATGGAAACAGTTACAACAGAGTTAACAATGTAGTATCACTTTCTCAGGGTTTCGTTTGCTAATGACACACTGTGTTAGAACACTAACCATAAACAAACAATTGTGATTGACGAAAAGTAACTTACGTGTATTTTCAAAAGCGTCCATGTTTGGATATTCACTTTTCAAGTCGTTGGTGAACGAATGCTGATTAAAGTCTTCAGGGCTGATGAAGTATGCTGCAAAACAAGGAATTGGAGATTGTTTAATTTCACATTTGACCAATTAAACATTACTTTCATATCATCATCGTCTTCTATTTCAAGCACATGTCAATGTTATTCAATGTACATCCCTGCTAACGTTTATTATTCACAATAAACAGTAAATGAAGAAATAGTTGTGCTTACCATCTTTATGTAAACCTTGGAACATGTCATAAAAACATTTGCCATTTACTGGATCACTACGTAAGAAATCGTCCAAGTCCATTCTGCACAACTCCGGCCCTGTGATATTCTGGAACCCCTCGCCTCTGATGGTGGTGGGGTCAACTTCAATTTCACTGGCCACGAAGTAAATCCAGTCCAATATTTCGTTCTGTGTCCAATGTTCGGGGTGCTTTTGGGTCCAGCTCATTAACGTATCTGGATCTGGTTCTGAAAGTATTGGAATAGATACAGGAGTTAATGTGAGCAATTTACATGGGCGAGAATTCTTAGAGCAACACAATACTATACTGAGATAATTAGTTGAATTTACAAATATAATCATCATACTAGAGTCCTATTTATGTTGTCAATTTGTAATTTTCAAACAGTTTTAGATGACCCTCAGAACATGCAATATGTCAACTTTTCCGTATCATGTAAACCGATTCTACTTAAGACCCATAACTACACAGTTGGCCGGGTCTCAACAAAGAACGGTAACTTAAACTTCACAACGAGACTGTCATTAACATCGTGGAAAGGTAGAAATATGCGTGAGAGTACAGTCAATACAGGTAAATACACGTAGCAGCAACTATCTGTCCTAAATCTCCGTTTCATCGTTCTATCATTCTGACACGGACTGGTTTAAATTGTAAAGTAAATATTTAAAGCTGCATCTCCTGGATTAAGATTTTAAATGGAGTACACACAGTTTCTGATTTTTTGTTTCATGTTATTGCTTTAGGAGAAAACAATCATTGACATTGGTATAAGCCATCATGCAGTTTATAGAAATAGTACGGACAGGTTCCATCTTAGTTACATGATTGTACCAATTGACAAAATAATGCACAGCTACGACCTTTCTATACCAATAGGTAGACTCTTTTGTAACTCTGTACCACTTTTCAAACCAAATCCATCCAAATTGATCGGTTCACAAGTTCAAAGCAATGTTCACATATACAAACAAAGGGCGTCTCATTTCAAACATTTCCGTGTCACCAACGAATACACCCATGCGTTTTCGATTTCTTTATTTCTCTGTATTTCGTTTTTTATTACCGAATTCATTCAACTTTCTGAGCCTTTTCAGTTTGTGGGTGTTTTCATTTCTATTCATGTGTATTCTTCATTAGATTGTTAAGGCAACATCTACCACCAATAGCTCATGATTTGAACAGAACATAATTGAACTCACGTTAACTACAGTTAATTATAATCAACCAAACAACAACAACAACAACAACGGACACATAGAAACAGTATAACATAGCCGTACCGCAATTATAATCAACCAAACAACAACAACAACAACAACAACGGACACATAGAAACAGTATAACATAGACGTACCTGATTTAATATGTGGAAATGCTGCTGCTGTTTTGTTGGATGAGATATCTAAGTAGGTGGGACTGTCAGCTCGTTCACATTTGATGTTTGTAGTCCTTTCATCGTCATACATAAACACATCCTGGTGCTCTATCGAACAGGGAGTGAATACCTCGTTTTCCGGCATCTAATAATACAAATAAATTGGGTTATTATCATGACCAAGATGATGACAGAAGTGATCTAAATTACGGTACAAGTATTGTCAATGATGGTGGTGGTGTTTTTGTTGCTGATGATGGTGTTGATGATAGTGACGATGGTGGTGTTGATGATGATTTATAAACTCGATAATTTGCGGTGTACAGAACAAGGTAATACGACACATGACATGGTCAACAACAGACAGTTTGTATATGTCCAAGCTCAAGTGTCCAATAAGTGGTGTGTTTCCGTAGTAATACTTGATCTAATTATCCCAGCGATTGTCCGGTAATAAGGCCGACAAGTAGAAATATACTGAATGTAATAAATTCACTTATGGATGTATAATGAATAAGACACGTGATGAGTCATGTTTACTGGTATGTAGTATCTATTGTTTAAACACCGGTTGCAATTTGCATTAACTATCTGCATCTGAAGGGCAGTGTGTGTGTGCGGGGGGAGGGGGGTTGCGGCGGAGGGTAAAGTTGTAACCAAACAAACAAACTTAAGAAAGAAAATAAAAGCTATTTGTTTTCTAGTATCTCTAATACCATAGTGACATTGTCCATTCGATTGACCTAGTAACACTGATGATAACTCGTGTTTTGAAGAGCAATTAATCGTTGAACAATAGACCTGCATATATTATCATCTCATTATGAAGTCAAACATCCTTCTGTTAGTACTGTTAACATTCCAATAACAGCACTAGTATCCCAAGAGAACATATTTAAACTCACCGATTGAAAAGGTCTAGATTCCATTTCCATTTTCTTACTGAAATCAACAAAAAATACAATTTGATAATTATATGCGTCACCTGACTGCCCCCACCCCCTTCTCACCTGTGTAAATGAGAACAATGTCGCCGTGATTGTTGTACTATTTATATATTTCAGTTTACAACTAAAGGGCTGGGCAAAGTTATTATACAATTGAATACAAGTCCACACGAGACAGAGACAGTGAAAAAAATGCACGAGTTTCATTATAAAGATTGCGAGAGACCGTCGTATAGAGCTGTCAAAAGCGGAGGTTTGTAGTATGTATCGTGTAATAATTAGCAAAGGTAATGTAGTAAGCTCGTGACGTAACAATGTTGGTCAACCAATCAGAGAACACTATCTCACCTTGACGTTTCATCGCAGAAGATAACGATATTCATCTTATTTAGTCTCCACTGAATATTAATTGCGGATTGTCGCGCTAAATTTAGACTCACTTTAAAAAAAAACTTTCAACACTATGCATTCTTTGTTCGTTATTGGGGGAAATATAGTGCTTTAATTAATGGCCTCTGACCGCAATTTTTAACACAGGATGACAGAAAGTGGCCAATCAAACGACGCACCGAATTTTGCAATACAGTATTGTGCTTTTACTTTAATTAAAGCTAAGAAACAAACACACCAATGTATAGTTATATAAGAAACTAATAGGCGAGTTCAGTAGCTGCTAATTTCATTCTAAGTTATCCAAAAAGGTTAATGGCGCTTCACGGGAACATTTATTCCTAGACTATTGATCGTCGCACTCCTTACGAAGGTTTGTCGCTGCAGCAGGCAAGATTACTCCTCTCTCTCTCTCTCTTGATATAAGCGTTCAGAGCAGCTACGTTTGTACATGACCAAACTATCGCTTTTAGTACTTGTTTATATGAAAATAATTGGAAAAGTATCGGCTAATCTAAGCGACTTATTCCTCGAAACCGACAAGGTCTCTTTTGGATATAAGAATATTTAAAAGTGTGAAGGCCTCCTCAATATTGTTAGTGCATCTGTAATTGTATATGCATGGTGGTCGGTGTTGTTTGCATGTTATGGAGATATGTCTCAAGTTGGTTAACCACGTTTGTATATGTAAGTGAAGTCGTGTACATGTCTGTTGTGACGGATCCTGTAGTACAAGTGTGACTATAACCAAGTATGCTCACATCTCCCGAACAACAAACGCTACACATTCAATCAATACTTAAAATCAAACTATCCAAATCCGTTATAGGAGTCTGCTAAGAATATATCAAACATTGCTAGCTAAACCCTTATACTTATCAAGTCCTTATACGGTCCTTGCAACGCGGATTCTAGTTCACATTGAAATACTGCATCTATCATTCTATGTGTATGAAACCACCGCGCTACAGTTCAATACTAAGTAATAAACAACATAATATACATACCTTAATTGGATTTGTTTACACAATAATTCCAGAGATATCTATTTTGCACACACTTGGCCAACAGATTCCGTTTTGAAACTATTTTTTCTGATGTTAAACTATGACAATGATTGTATGAATTTTGTTTCAAACAACCTCTAGTGCATTGCCTATATAAGTCGTGCCGTGAGATCGATCACGTGGTGTTCGCTGTAACAGCCAATGAGCGTCGAGTTAGCGTGAGAGGGGGAATTCCCTTTCTAAGTAGGCCACTATCATTATGTGTACGGTCTAGTTGTCCTAACGCGACGTGACGTTTTACTGTAGTATTCAGTATCAATGGAAAGAAAAGGTCGGGCACAAGTTTGTACTATGTAAAGGCACGATTGAATGTTTTCTCTGTATTGAAGCTGGTAGAGGTTAAGACTATTTACTTTACTTTAGTGTAGCAGAAGAAATATTTTTGAGCAGACGAATATATCGAATGAAGTAAATAGCAGACGACTTTATTGAGATTAAGGCTATATGTGCGCGCCTTGTTTGTATTGATTTATAACTCGGCCTTCTATGGAAGATACATAGATAAAACGACCAAGTATATGCTGTATAATTATGTGCAGAATTAGTTTAACATAATTATAGCATTGCATAAAGATGTTATCTGATGCAACAGACTGCATAAACTAACATTGAGTATATTTGTCCAGAATAGACGTTAAGCTAACTTAACTGAAAGGTAATGTAAAGAAAATGCAATATAATACGGATTCGAGCCCAGGCGTAATATTACACTCGGGGTTGATTTTGCGGGGGAGGGGTGGGATAAACTTCAGCTTATGTGGGTTTATTGATTAACACTAATGTAGACCAATACGCAGAAAGTGGTCAGACTTGTGTTATATTTTTTTGTAACTGTTTTTATACGAGTGGAAGCCTTTCAACAAAATCCATTTTATAGTAAGAACTTAATCTCACTGCAAATAAGACCATCTCCACATGTAAAATAGGCTCCGTTTGACTCACGCAGTTATGCAAAACGTAAAGCTATGCAAGAGTATGCAACATCTTGTTCTATTCGAAATAAGAGACCAATCACGTCTTTTAGTATAATAATCTCCTAATCTCCTAAACTAATGTCCTTTTTTATTTAAAGCAGTTTATAATATGTCCAAGAACTAAATGTGTACGTATGTTTAAGTTTTGTTGAAGCCAAATTCCCTAGAGTTGAAAAAGGTATCACGGGCGGAGTTTAGCTGATTTGCTTATAAGTTGTGCAATGTTCGTTTATTGCCTGATACAAAGTGGCATTTCTGCCTATTTTATTATGAAATAAACTCTTGAAACTGTGTTACATGCTGGCGAGACTAGTGACCCGCACAACTTATAGTGTAAAACGTTTTAAAGTCAGCAGTTTTTAAGTTTACTTACATGACAACAGTTTTGAGCAGTTTGCATATTGCGTTAAGTCGCGAAATATGCCTGCAGTTGCATTCTTTATCTGGAGCAAGAATAAGGTTTGCCCATTAAATTTTGATAACGGGGATTAAACTTCCGTTCGGTAATCCATATCTACCCGGCCAGCTATTTTTAGAATACGCTCTCCTTGTAGGGAAATACCCAACTTGCTTTGAGACTCGCAATTGGATGTAGTATTTATAATGGTGTATTCAATGCGACTCAGCCACCCGTTAAGTGTAACACGATTTTTTGATAATTATGTTTTTACTTTATTTTGTATATGTTAAGTCGGTCATGTTAAGAATGCGATAAGGTTAAACTAAATATTTAAAGTGTCTGTCTGAATGTGAACATAGAGGTAGAAAAATACACATTGTAGACGTGATAATAACAGCCAGTCATGCACGAAAATCACAGTAAAAGTGTCAAGGACGTTTTATTGAACATAAATAATGTAACTTGCTTGTAAATGAACACGTTTGCTGAGCGAGACTTGAAACATGTTTGGTAACTTTTCTGTGCTTTCAACTGCTTTCGTTTAACTTCTGTAACCTTTTCTGAAAGCCATTCGTGCATTTTTAGACAGAATGATGAAATGAGCGCATACCCAGTAATCAACACGTAACTGACTGTTTATTAAAAGAACATAGTTGGAGTTTATGCCCCAAATTCACAATCTCACAAGTGGTAGCCTCATTGTAAAACACAGGTAAAATGTGCTCTACCCGTACACATGTACATGTGTACATATTTGTTTGCATGAGTTATCGGCATGTTTGTTATCAGTTGGATGAAATGGTCGATAGCTGATTCCAGGAATTTATCACAAACAAAGGTATCCTCCATGATAACAACTGCCGGCCAAATACGCGCCCCTGTTGTTATCTAACATTTAACACAAACAATGCCGCATACATTAGTATTGAGCTTTATCGTTACACTTTAACTGTATAACCTACATAATTGATCTCGATACAGTTTTACGTCTCTCTGACGATCCGATAAAGCTTACATTGACAGTATCGTTTGAAAATAATTGTTTTATTCCTTGAAAAATTACTTTCATCTTGTATACTTTGTTGATATTACATACCAAATGAAAGATAATTGTAGGGACGTAATAAAAATAATATCAACGGATGAAGGTGTATGTGAAAGGTTCCGTCGCCAACACAGGTTTCAGTCATTTATTTAATTTTATAATTCTTTTCAAACTTTGTTAACACTTAGAAGAAAGAGTATTATGATTTTGCTCTCTGTGAAGATAAAGGGTACAACATCAGCAAACCACAAAAATAAAAAAAAGGTAAACAACTTCCAAGTTAAAATTGGAACTTTGGAGATTTCGCAGCTGTGTCAATTCGTAACAAAACATTGAGTGGAAAAACAACAACCACCCCACAGCAGAATTAAAACATATTTCGATAACAAATGAACGCCCAAAAGTGGATAATCAGTCTTATTATAGCTAACATCACATGACATTACTTTCGATTCCGATCCAACTCATTCTAATATCAGGGTAATTCGCAAAAGTCGCTAATATTTTCTTCCGGTGTCACGTGAGAATTAGGTTCTGTTAAATATCTTGTTAGTGAAATGGGTAAATGGCATTTTAATGAATCGTACTGCTTACAATTGAGATTAACATTTGTTTTCATGACCTTCGTGACAACACTAGAAGTATAGATTTCTTAAGCGACAATTAAAACTTCCGCTATGATGGTATTTCCCGCCCTTACGCTATGATGGTATTTCCCGCCCTTGCGCGCTTGAGAAATATATTTTCCAATTTATTTATTCAACAGTTGTATTAGATATACTTGAATGTTAAAAAAAGGAATAACACATATTTTATTATATTCAAAACTTCCCCAATCTTGAGTCTATCGTTTATCAATGTAAACCCAAGAAGCAGAGTTGGTCCTTTGTTTTGTTAGAATTGAACTGCATATATTTAACGGTAAAACGTATCTCTGGTAATCAGTTTTATTTTGTCAATTAAGTATCATTTATTACAAATTTGATTTATTTACATGTTATTGTTTTTACATGTTATTGTTTTTACATGTTATTGTATTTACATGTTATTGTATTTACTTTTATTCATTTATTACATTTTGTTTTGTGGAGGACGAGTGTGTTGTATTTACTGGTAACACAAAAAAGCTCTATTACACATAAAGAGACGTAACGTAGTTTTATTCCAATTATTTCTACTTTTTTGTCCGTTTTTCTAGGTGATATTCAGCACTTTTACACTGTCATTGGTTAACACGTAACCAAGTTAAACGCTCTAAATCATGACGCGCGCTGGAACGTTTATACCTGCACATGTTAATCAACCAGTATGTTATTCAACCACAATACATCTACCTCACGCGGCAAGGCAAACTACAAAATAACAGCATGGTGAACTTATCCTGCCATCAGGTATGTATAATTATATGTTGTTGTGTACGTACTAATTAGCGATTGTTTCTGATGAGTACTACTATCTCATATAACCCCTATAATTTTGCCTTCCACAGGCGTCTTCACTAATGTACTCAAATTGGTGGCGTAATTGTGTTCTCTTTATATGTAACTAGACAAATGAAAGTATGCAATGTATAAATTAGGACAACATTGACGAAATAACATAATGAAAATATCTCACATCTAATTTAAGACTACATAACGTTGTTCAAAGTGTTGACATTCTTATTCTCATTCTCGTTCTCATTCTCATTCTCATTCTTGCTCTTGTTCTCTTTCTCATTCTCTTACTTATTCTTATTCTCATTCTCATTCTTATTCTTATTCTCATTCTCATTCTCATTCTCATTCTCATTCTCATTCTCATTCTCATTCTCATTCTCATTCTTGCTCTTGTTCTCTTTCTCATTCTCTTTCTTATTCTCATTCTCATTCTCGTTCTCGTTCTCGTTCTTATTCTTATTCTTATTCTTATTCTTATTCCTATTCCTATTCTTATTCTTATTCTTATTATTACTTTTATTCTCATTCTCATTCTCATTCTCATTCTCATTCTCATTCTCATTCTCATTTTTGTTCTTGTTCTTGTTCTTATTCTTATTCTCATATCCCTCTCTTTTTTTAAGCTCGACCTTTACGTTACGTTGTTTAAATAGTAAAATTATATCTACCCTCCCTATTATTCCTGAAACATTTACTTAGTTTTATGATAATCGAAACACGACACCATACTATACTTGTA
>ENA-OREC01000193-OREC01000193.1-marine-metagenome-genome-assembly--contig:-NODE-193-length-19092-cov-11.655640_pt1 | contig 19092 bp, 11 predicted proteins | sample MGYA00248626_ERZ508543 | MGnify/ENA primary metagenome ERZ508543 (study PRJEB26211, sample SAMN05518279) | marine metagenome | isolation source: Puget Sound, Washington, USA | host: Bankia setacea...
TGTTGTTAGTTTGGTTGTATTTGACATTGTTGTTAGTTTGGTTGTATTTGACATTGTTGTTAGTTTGGTTGTATTTGGTATTGTTGTTAGTTTGGTTGTATTTGGCATTGTTGTTAGTTTGGTTGTATTTGGTATTGTTGTTAGTTTGGTTGTATTTGGTATTGTTGTTAGTTTGGTTGTATTTGGCATTTGGCACTTGTACCGAAGAACCTCGTATGTTGTTTTTATATATCTTTAACAGACATACGTTATACATTTCTATTGACCCCTCTTTTCGACGTACGTGTTTAAGTTACATACCCTGATTGTTTGTGTAATTCACTTATAAGGTAATGCTTGGAGATGAGAAATATAAAGGGTACTATTACATGCATGATTAAATTGTGTAACTCGATGATAAAAATAGTTTTAAAGTGGGTGTAAAGTCTATAAACAACACCTCGAACCATATTGAAAACTTGCTATGTAGACATCAACGACCCCGAACGTGCAATGTATATAAGATCGAATGTTCGAGTATAACTTTATATTAACCATGGCAATCGTAAACATTCGATTGATTTCACTTAAATTCCAATGCTAGAAGTGTTCAAACGACTGAAGTTATTTGACATTTAATAAGTAAATCTCCCATAAGGTCACATACATGTATATCAAAGTGAAATACATACTTAGTGCAATTTGCATTTATTTCACAATACCAATGGCACACTCCGTATAAATATATTCGCCAATACTAATACATGTACATACAAATGTAAATATTCTTTATTCAATATAGTACTTTGTTTTCAATTTTGCGTAAGTGTTTTGCTCTGTTGTAGCTCGGGACACGTTACACATATTTACAATACAAGTTCGTTCATAACACACTATACGGACATGTGTCATACAACATACATGAAGAAAAATATTCGTTCATCAGCTATTTCTCCGTTTGCCCAATTAACCACTACCTGTCTTGAATTACGAATCAGTAATGAACCATGCCACACAGAGAAATGTCACTGGCACAAAAAGGGAGATATACAATCAATTTGAGTTAACATTTTTGTCACGGGACGTAATTTTAAATATGGCTTCTTTTTCCACTCGTTTACTAGTTTCTGGTCAATGTTCGTATACAATACATATATAAGTGTATGCAAATATTGACCAGACACTCATGTATTCATTACACAGACTGTTGAATTGTGAAATAGGTGGATTATACTGTCATGTTATTACAGTAGAGTATAGAACACATGTCCATTATATACACATGTAACACCTAGTTTGTAATGCATTGGTCCATGTAATTTATTCGGGACTATCTGGTCAATGTTCTCATACAATATATTTAGTTGTAATCAAAGTTTTGCAATCTGATGGTTATCAACATGCTGTGTTTAACGTGTACTCTATTAGAAATACTTTTCTTTTTTTCAAGAATTCAATTCCAAAAATACGGCACATGTTGCTTGAGATGAAAACCTTTAAGTTCACCAAAAAGAGTTTTTGACATTTACCTTCTCCTGTTGTAAAGTTAAAATTTATTTATTTTACAAAGATTAAGAAACCTAAGAATGTTCGTCTGGATATACAACATAACGAACGAACCCTGTAAACCAATCATTCTGTCTGTCATGATAGTTTGACATTGTAGTTGTACTGTGTGTATCTTTCAGATGTATTTGATGAATGCAAGAAGTCGTCTGCAACTGGCTGGACTGTTGGAATCAAGTTACCAAACCTGAAACGGGAAAACGCGAGATTTGTGTTCTCCGTCCAACCCGATGACGCCAAACGACCAATTCAACTTTTGGCACATAAGCCTTACGAACATAATACCTGGAGTCACGTGACAGTCTCTTTTAATGGCACCACTTTAGGTTTGTACATAAACGGAGCCAAGATTACCAAATCAATCGACGGAGACCACTCCCTGTTTAAGGATTCATACAGCAAATGTGTTGGGTTATTCATCGGAGGTTTACCAGACGAGAATGTTTATTTCAGAGGGAAAATTGATGAAATTGGCTTATGGAGCAGAGTTTTGGAGCATTCAGAAATCGTTGAGTACATGCAGAAGGGTGCGTCCATATTTATCGATTCGGATCTGGTATTTGCAGACGAATTTTCTAGTCTGGGCAATTGGGAAATACTCTCTGACGTCATACCACGCGTCCTCGATTCGGATATCGTTCTACCTTATCATACAGTTAGACTTGAAGCGCCACCATGCGGGAAAACTGTCTGTGACGATCCGGAAGTTGTTTTTAGCTACCTAAATCACACGCATTTGAAAGACAAGAAAAGAGTGAAGTACAGAGTCGTAAACATCATGACGACAAATGGTAAGCGACCAATGGTTGATGAAAAACAAGTCTATGAGCAGCATAAGACAGTGTCCAGAATATTTGAGCAGTACAACATATTTATGGAACTTTCTATAGAAAATATCAGAAATTCGTCACTAGCTGACAAAGTCATCATGTTCGATTGCCTGCCGTATAAAATAGGAGATGGATTTTGCGACCAAGAGTGTGCACATTCTACAACCGGAAATGACGCAGGCGATTGTGACTACGTGACGTCTGAGTGTTCACGTGACCTGCTTGAGAATGGATACTGTAATCAGGAATGTAACAAGGCATATCATAACTATGACAATGGAGACTGTTGCCTTAACACAAAGGACAGTTGCATAGATCCTAAACATCCCGGAAGGTAACACATTGTTTCGGCTTGCATATTTTATTTATAGTGTAATCATTTCTTTCCTATATTGCACCTATGTAGAGATCGTTGAACAAATATAATCATTAGCCTTTATTTATTGTACAACTATTGCGAAACAGTATTTACCCCTTATACATTATACACATCATTCTCATTGGCACTGATGCTCGAGTTCATGTTGTCTTTGAGTGGGAGGTAACCGAATAACCCGATGGAAACCAACTTGTCCGACCAGGCCCCGTGTTCACAAAGTTTTTCAGCATAAGGATCAAGATCAGGCTCAAGTTAAACATTCTTCTACTATGGACTTTTATAAAACCTACTATAATTATTTAACTATTGACTGATGGTATTTGATAACATATGTACTCCAAACAAGACTTCTCGGAATTCTAACCTTTTTTATGAAAGAAAAGTTAAATTTATAGTTGCGACTGTAATGCAAATTTGAGCTCACTAAATAACAGGATCAACTCTATTATATTTAATTGTCTCCAACATGCACTTATGAATTTTAGGTCTAAAACAACAATTACCTTCTCAATATATGCACCAATCTAGTTTTCTTGAACAAATAATGGGAAATAGTCCAGAAATTATTCATTTTGAAACTTGAGCCTGATCTTGATCCTGAACATGAAAAGCTTAGTGAACACGGGGCCTAGTGACCACATGTAGTGTCTACCTATGGTTAACACACATGGATACCAACATACTACATTTGGCGCATCTAAATTCACTGTGATTTTCAGAGCGTACCTACACATTGACGAGTTGAAGATGATCGTTGGGTTAGATGGTAGGGAGGCCATTAACGTGTTTGCCATCACTTCCAGTTGGAACAAGGACATATTTAGAGGACTTGCCACACACCCCTGGGAAAAGAACGTTTATACAATCATGGGTAAGTATTGCGGGATATTTACGTATCAAAAACAATCAGAACTATTTAGATGACGCAGTCCAACAGAGATGAATACTATGCAAATAGTGTACCAATCGAATACACCCACACACCAACGGATTGAGCATTGTTCACCGAGATAAATTGTGCAAATACATGTACATGTAATTAGTTGTAGTTATTATAATTATCCACGATGACCAGTAAATCAACCCTACGTTAATCTCATTTGGTTAATTCTACATTTCTTACTGTTGTTTTGTAATTTGATGACTGTTTTGTGACTAATAACTTCATTACTCTAAGAAAATGTGCCTCAAAATAGAGCTCGTCTTCATCACGATCGGACTGAAAGAACAGTGGTAGTTCTCCAATCCAAAATATGTCCATGTTCCAGCGTCTATTTCCTGAATCCCATATAACTCTACTTATAGGGGGGAATATCATGCATGCTAATGTCTTTGGGAAACCCGGCCTGTCCAAGACCCTAGTGCACGAGCTGGGACACACGTTTGGGCTCTGGCATGTCCATCACGGGATCTCTGAGATGGCGTGTGATGACCCTTGCCTGGAAACACACCCTTCTATGGTTCTAGGTAAGTGTAACTGGAGTATTATATTTTCAGATTTTAAAACACTACTTTACAAGTCTCATATGATAAATACTATAGTTATGCTATTAATGCGACAACACCTTAAGACATTGTAAGAATACTATTTAATCACATGACTGACACTGTTTTCCTTTTTTCTTGTTGACTAACCTAGTTTTAAAAGCGATATCACCATTAAATGTACACACGCTTAATATAATCCGAGATGGCCCTCCGACGAAAGCGTGCCAAACTAGGGGTTCAAATGTCACATGATAAAACAGATTGAGAGTATGGTTGTCATTTTAATATATGCATAAACATTTGTAAAACTCGGTTCGGAAATGCTGTAACGCTTACCGAAGGCTTACTTAGCATCATCAAAGACTCGTTCGATAAAAGTTTGTTTTAAATGACAACTCACGTATTATGTATATGTATAGTTCTTGTGTTGATTTTGCGATTGTTGAGTTTTGTTAGAAACGATGTGTAGTAGTCAATACAGTTGTAAAAACAAAGTACATTACCATGTTTATGGTATAACGAAGCATGTTCGCACATTTGTTTAACCGTTGTTCTATGTTTAACAAACTGTGATAAGGGAGGCTATTTCTTATGTTGTTTGAATTGCTTAAAACTTAAAACTTTGATGTAACGTGCAGATTACGAAACAGCTTGATTTATTGTAACCTTGACATCATTGGTGTAATAGACGGGTTTTTTCTTGTACACAGGTGACTTGTGTTCGGATACAAACCCGACCACCCGTAACAAGCGTTGTTCTGATCCGTTACCTAGCGACGATGAAGACACGTGTGGACAGACGAGATTCGAGGATACACCATATAACAACTACATGGGTTATGCCGGTAACGATTTATTTGATATAATAGTAATGATGTTATGGTTCATGATATATGACACTCTGTTCTACCGAATAAAATACTAACTAAGAGAGCCACCAGGGACGTAGCTAGGGCTATAACGTGTTTGGTACAATCAGGGAATATTAAAGGAGAAATAAAGTCAATAAACCGTGTCCATGCCCTCTATCATATCCGCCTTTTCCATGTCCCCCATCGGATTAGTTTTCATCGAAGATTTGAACATTTTAAAAGACAATGTGTACGCAGCTGCGTACTTTGCGTCTAGGAAGCTACGCGCCTAGCCGACCACAGATCCCTTTCGTGCCGATCTCTGTGAAGTATTGGAGATAATAACTACACGAAAACAACGCTTATGGAACATGGGTATTCTGAAACAAAAACGATCTTTCTTACTTGTTTTTTATCTTCCAGACGACACGTGTACCGATGAGTTCACTCCACAACAAGTAGCCCGGATGCATTGTTACCTTGACCTTGTTTATCAACCAATGAGAGACATGAAACAAGCTCCACCTATACCAATTGCACCAAAGGTGAGTTATGGAGGTGTATAAGTCATGCCACACAGTACACTATCCTAATAAGATGTACTTAAATTTAGGTCTTGCAAGTAACACTAAATAAGACAATGAAACATATGTTGTTTCATGAAAAATACAACGTAAATTGAAACAAATGTGGAATAAATCTAACCATACTGTAAGGTGTCATGCCCTATTCTGGGTCACCGCCTCCTCGATAGCCTAGTGGTAGAGTGCTGGCTTCGAGTGCTCGAGGTCCCGGGTTCAATCCCCAGTCAAGGACCGCGTCATACCAAAGCCGTTATAAAAATGGTACCAGTAGTTCCCTTGTTTGGCACTCAACATTATTAAAAAAAGGAAATACTGGCTCTTTCGGAAGAATTAAGATAGCATTAAAATGTAATGGATACAATCTGGGATAGAAATCCTTCGAATTCGGAGGTCATTGGCCATTGTGGCGGGGATGAAAAAACCGAATGACCACGCAGAACCGACAATAGTCAAACGCTAAAAAACCAATCGGGATTAGAGAAAGTCAATCACAATTGACCAAGCTCCTTACAATATTGTGTCGTGTGCAAAAGTCAACGTTATGCAATCAAAGGTAAACGTGTTCACTTTCGTTTTCTAAACTTATGCCAATTTCCGTAATATTTTCTAGACAATACTTTAAGTTGTTGAAGCAAAATATAAATGTAAAACATGGTTTGACACCATGTGTATGCTTCATTGCTAGGTGATACAATCAGACGACACCAGTGTACATATCGTCTGGTTGGAACCTCTGGGCTTAAATACCGGATGTGACGCCAACAATGCACTACACCAGTACGCCAACACGGCTACGTCCTCGCACAGTGGAGTAAGATGGTCTCCTCACGAAGCCACAGGTAAAAACAAAACATTTATGGAAAGGAGCAAGAAAAGAAGCTAATATAAAATATTTGGATTATAAGGTACGAATAGAGTATAAGACTTTTAGGAAAATGTTAACCGACCGACACCTTTGTCAGGAAAAACACTGAACAAAATATATATCTGCATACTAAGATGTAATGAGACAACTTTTCCCAATGTTGTGCAAGAAGCAATTTGGAGTTCCAGGTTTGTCCTGCTGTATTGCGTTTCTGAATAATACATGTATATATATTTCTACAACTGTAAATCGAACATCGACTGCAAACTATATATCTAGTTGCATGTGACAATTTGAGCAGAAGAATAAATACTGTTTTTTTAGGCCAGGAAACACATAAATAATAGGGTTGTTAAAGTAGTGCGGACCTTTATTAATTACTTGTTATCTTTAATGTATGAAAAAATCGCCCTTTCGTTACCAATAGATCATTTCCCTAAACACAATGTTAAAGGATTTAGTATACCTATAAATATCAAAAAAATGCTTCTTATGAAGGAATCTGTGTTTAGTTTGAAAATAGAAACAATATAATATTGGTTTCTCTACTTTCGAATTCCCCGCAAATAATAAAAATAGGTAATGACTAACCCGTTAAATATGTTCGATGAGTTCTGTTTATGATAACTTGACTATACATTCGAGTTCAGTTGTCTACATATTCCATAAGGGCATTTTTTTTTCAAAAGTACTAGGTGGCTATGCAGTACAAATGATTGTTTTTTTAGCTAAAGACAACGTTTAACACATTATTTTTCAGGTTTCCCAGATGCCAAGACTTGTACAGACAGCCCATACACGTGGAAGCCCTACCACAGTGACGAACCACCTGCCTGTGAGCTACTCTCATGTTGGTTAGAACTTGGCTTTGAGAAGGCTGTTGTACCACAGAGGTGAGTACCGAGTATTAACCATGTTCTTGATTTACTAATCTGAATTAAATGCTAGCCTATCAATTAACATTTAACTATGATTTGCATGCCTTTTACATTGTATTGCCATTTGTTTCGATTTTTTGTCAGTAATATCACTAACACATCCATGTAATCAGCACTCAAACGAGATGTCATGTGCTCTCATACACAGTTTCTTTGTTTAAACTCCTGTTTCTTAAAAGTTGGCATGCTTGATACTCATGTTTTACACAAAACTCACAAACTAAACGCACGAGTTTACTAGTTGCTAGTCCTTCTTGGTTGATTGGGCCTGGTAAGTTAATATCACTTATCTTGAACATCAAACAGCAATGTTAAATACTCTTATATGAATATGAATGATTTATCAATGGTAACATTTAACATTTGTTTATACTTAATCTATCCTTCTAGACTGAGTATTTGGGTATCAGACATGCGGCATGACTTAGACTTGTACGTGGAGTTGGTTACAGTGACAGGGGAGACAATCGCTGTAGGAGATATACCGGCATACTGTGACATGGAGTCTACGTTCCTGGTGGACACCGACAAACAAGTCAAAGGGGTAAGTATAATGCGTAGTCTACAGGAAGGCGGTTCAATAAGTTCATGATCTAAGGCTCGGCGTGACACACGTGTTAGCGAGCATGAATCCTACTCGATCGCTGTCTGTCAGGCCAACATATCAACAGAACCAATGCTAGTCATTTCAATAATTACAGTAAAATTTCATTGAGCCCTAAATAATTGTGTGTCACATTCCAATAATGCTATCTTAATGACGCAGTCTAAAACTGGTAAATGTGATTTCAGATCAAGATCTATTCTGAGGACGATTATATAGCTATTGATGCGGTTGAAATCATCTCTACCCAAGACTTTCCTAGCTGTCTCACACGACCTGTACCTAAATACAGACTGAACAGGGAACCAGCGTTTGATGGAGGGGATGTGTTAACCGGGGAACTACAGTTTGTCGATAAGTACGTCTCATACAAGTTCGAGGGGTGAAAGCAAAAGGGTTCCAAGTGTTATTAAATATATACATGTGTACGCAGATAAAACCCTTTCGCATTTACCCATCTTGCTGTACTCTAGTAGTATAGCCGGGTATATAGTATAGACATAACTACTGCCCATAGAATGTCCCTGCAGCTGTCCTGTTTGCAGCAACACTTGTTTATAGATGTATGTTACAGCAAATATTACACAATGAAAAAAATGAAAACAACATACAAAGGACGAGATTATTAGTATGGAAGCTGTTTATTGCTATACTGTTTACGTGAACTGCTGCAGGGCACGTACACGACACCATACCCGAGTAAACATTTTGATGTGTATACCTTTCGTTTTACCATGTCCGCACGTTTGAAGGACGCATGTACATTAAATAATGGCGTGCTTTAGTTTGTTATTCCATGTAACTACAGTGTAAAATGGTTGGTATAGTGATTATTAAGATGACATTAAATGTTTTGCAGTTTCTGGACATTGTCTTTACAGGAGCGTTGAAAAGGGACTGGAGTACACGTATTCTGTGAAAGTAGACCTCGACTCCAAGTCCAGTGTCCTGTCTCCTGTTCTTACATATATACACGGTGAACCTTTCTGTGGGGACGGACATGTAGACAGGTAGATAGATGTATAGGACTGATGCTTAAAGGTCTAGAAAAAATGAAATAAAATCAAGGCGCTGAAAGCACTGAAAACTGAAAACAACTGGACCAAAACAGTTCAAGCGGTTTTACTCACACATTCTTTTAATGTTTAGTAAAGTAGTATATCTAATAACAATGAGCCATTACTACCAAAGTTTACAATTATTAGAGGTACTTTATGTTTAATTTATCAAGAAATGAGAACAACAGTTAATAAACGAAACCCTCTCTGCATACTCTGGCTTTATGTAAAGGGTAACTCGTGAATAAACTCTATTATTGTCTAATAACATAGAAATACTAACGGGTTTAAAGATAGTTCTTAAAGCATTATTTCATCTTCAGTATTTCCTATGTTATTGTTACCATATTCCACAGTGGAGAGTCGTGTGATGACAAGAATGCAGTAGACGGAGATGGGTGCTCCATAGAGTGTCGACTCGAGGAGGGATTCCAATGTGAAGGTATCTTTATGACCGAGTTATAAATAAATACTAGTAAGCATCAATAGCGTCTGTTTAAATTGGATTGCCCGTGTACGTTTCTACCATGTTCAATGAATTCAATAAACCATAGAGCAGCTCCAAGTTGTTATCTAGTTGAAATATCAGGTAATTGCAAAGAGATGTAAAAGCGCCAATATGACATGCATATCTCACAACTCTTAAACATACTGATGTAATTGGTAACGTTTTAACATATGATTTGCAAATATATTGGTAACGTTTACGATGACAAATATATTTGCAGATGTACATGTGTGTAAAAGCCAAGGTAAACACAAACACTATATGATACAACATATTTCAGAGCAAAGTCGTAACTTCATTGTCGTTTTAGGTTCACCAAGTCTCTGCACCGTTCTCACGACCAATGAAAACAACTGTGATCGTTCAGACGGAACTGACCGATGTGAGTTATCTGCCCCTGAAGGTTTTATTGACCAATGGGCGTACGAGGCAACAGCAAACCCCGAATACCAGGCACCGGAGTGTCCTGCGACAATGGTTACCGGAAAGCCTGATCAAATTGAGGTACATGGTCATACATAGGCACATTTTAACATTGCTACTTACCTATTTTACTTCTCTATTTGATATAAGCTGCCATAATATTCATATATAGATTTAATACTCTTGGAATATACATGTGTTCCCCCCAATATAATTCTTAAGCTTTTCAAACGATACAACGGTAGTACATTGCATTTTATATCTAGTTTAAGGAAGTTGTTGTGTGAGGAAAACTGTAAACATAGACGTGTATATAAGTGTACGAGTACAATGAAATGGTTCACCGTACAATACCCCTCGTGATAAGTTGTTTTGTCATCAAGTGTAAGCCAACCAAAAATATTAAATATGTGTGTTTATATTAATTTCAGACGTGTACATCACTACCAGAGCCAGGATTTTGGCGACCTTGTGGAGAGTTTCCTGAAGTTAGCGGTTTGTTCTGGATACAGGTAAGCATTCTTCGTCTCCTATACTGCATTCAACGTATTGAGTTTTAGATAGTGTCATCATTTCGAAGACGCATGGTAAGCATTTTAAAAAGGAAGCACGGTAAGCATTTTGAAGACTAGTCGTATGTCCAGATGGCACTTAAGTAAATAATTGATTTTCTTCACCCTTGTATTTTAGATAACTTTATACAAACCAGTGGTAACTACAGCAGTGTTAGTCCACCTCGCCTCGGACGGACGGACAGTAGACCGACAGTCCGCCAAGGCTTTGTATGTTGAACTCCTGACTGTCAATGGTACATATATTCCCGTGGGGTCGGAACTGAAGGCAAGCTGTGAGGAGAACCCTATACATGTTCCAGTGAGTCAAGACCTCAGTAAACCTTTCCTCTTGACCAAAGGTAATTTGAATTAATTTGTTTTTCATCAGTTCAATATCAAAATGTCTCGCGGTTTGATTTCTGAATGATTGTCATTGTTATCGAATGCTCTGAACAAACATTGGTTGGTTAATTAGTTTGTCCCGCTATTGGTAGACGACCGGCGAACTATTAGTACATTGTTCTTCAACTGTGTACTAATATTAACAAGAATTATCATCGCGTGTGAGTGCACCTTTATAACTCATCTAAAAGTATTGATAATTATTTGCTTTCAGGCGTGCGAGTGACCTTTACCTCGTCCAGTATCAGTATCCACGCTGTACGGGTTCGATCTTCTCCTTACATCAACCCAACGGCCCTTCAGGCATGCACCACCTCACAGCTGTACAATACACAGGTTGGCTACTGTGTCACAAACACGTGTACGAGAGCCACGTGCGGTGAGTTTCCTGTGAAGTATGGAGAGACGACTTGCACGGGACAAGAGGACGGTGACACGTGCAGCATTGAGTGTGACACGGGGTAAGTTAACACGAGCTGAGTACTCTTATACTAAAGTACTTACACAAAACTTGATCTTAAGCACAAATGAATGACTTGAATAAATTCTACATCATTAAGATCAATCCAACAACACTTTATGTTTCCCATACTATGTTCTAATTGTATTGAACGCATGTCTTTACTTGTCATTGAGTAGCAGGATTAGATTGATCAGAATTGAAATGTAACTACATGTTTTGGGTTAGTGGTTTTGTTAACGTCACCAAGGTTCGGTATACATGTATGCTTAGTGTCTAACTGATTTTTTCGCCGATTGTTTGAAAACTTTAACTTCTATTTCATTAATTATCAAAGTAAACGATAAAAGGGGCGTTGTATAATCAAACATAAATTAAGTTAGAGTACATTTGTTTACAGTTTCTTAATAATGCAATCGTTCTAGTTACTACCCATTACTTGTATAGCTGGGTAAATGTCACAGATGTACAGGTTTATAATATCGTACTTATTGTATCACACTTCAATATGCTTGCTCCTGCGACTTTGCGCATATTATTTTCACGTGTTAAGATTTCATGAAACTGTTTTTCAATGTTCAATGTTTCTTAAGACGTCGTTAATTGTTTATTTTTCATGAATTTGTTGTTTAAGTTTTGAACAATTTACCTGGATAGATGTGAAAGTTTATGATAAAGAGGTTGTGTATTTTAGATATCAGGTAGAAGGACACGAGAACAAGGCTGTTTGTGTAGACGGGCTATGGATAACCGTGTCACCGTTGTTATGTTCTCCTGTAGACTGCGGTAAACCAGTCGTTCCCATGGCAACAGTAGCGTGTTCTGAAGGAACCACGTTCTCAAAGACGTGTATGTTTAAATGTGACAAACCAGCAGTCCTTGTAGGTAGGTTAAGTAGGCAGAGTAAATTTCATGTAGTTTTTTTGTTATAAGAACGTTACTGTTTTTATTAGAATCACGTCTACTCAAACATGCGCTCGAATAAATTATACTAAAACTGCATGCTTGTTCATGTTGTGTTAAAGTATTTGTTGGCGAATATCAGTGGTATTGTCGGTATTGCCGAACGGAATCGATTAAAGTTGAGTACTCCAAGATTTAAACAAAGTGAGTTTTATTTATTTATCTGTTTAACCAAGACACATTGCATTCCGACGTCTAGACAGTTCTGTTTGAATACACGCTTTGATTGTCTCCTTTTAATTACTTGTTTTCCTTTTAAACTGAACATCTGTTTTCTTGTGCAGTCTTTTTTCAGTTAGTAGGTTCATTCACGTTTAGATGTACCTTTGATTCTGTATGGCAATAGTTGAATTTCGAATTTTAAAATGTTTGTATCAAATTTGCAACCAGAGTCCTTAGCAGGTATCGGATAGATAACGCAACCAGAGTCCTTAGCAGGTATCGGATAGTTAACGCAACCAGAGTTCTTAGCAGGTATCGGATAGATAACGCAACCAGAGTCCTTAGCAGGTATCGGATAGATAACGAGTGGCGTTGTATATTATCTGTCCGAGCTCTAAACAACGAAAGTCTCGTGTAGTTTGCCCCTAAGTATACATGCACTTTCTTTCCCTCACTTTCTCTACGTCTCAAAAGCATTGTGTTGGTCATTTGCCAGTTGTGTTGAAACGTTTATGCAGGTTAGTTAATTTAAAAATGGAAATAAAAAATGAAAAAAATAGTTTGAAGAAAGCTACGATCTACTAGATCTATAACTCAATTAGACTTATTGCTTACATAGGAAGTGTACGAATTTGAGATAAATTCAAAACAGACGAATAAATACCATCACATCATGAGGAGGTTGCAACGGATCAACAGCTGCAGCAGAATATAGTACATCACATTTATTATATAAGGTCAACGTAAATACGCGTTAAAAGTATGTTTGGTTTACACGTTTCTTTAAAGTACTGTGACTGACTAGGTTGTTCTTATATGGATCGAAACACTTAAACCTCATTATTAAACCTCACATTTACTATGTTTTTTAAAGTTACAAAAACCAACGTCAAAAAATTGCCAAAGTGTAACATACCTTATTTTAGGTTTACACGGTGGTGTTATTGCTGTTTTAGGTTTACACGGTGGTGTTATTGCTGTTTTAGGTTTACACGGTGGTGTTATTGCTGTTTTAGGTTTACACGGTGGTGTTATTGCTGAGGTTTTAATGTAGAAACAACTTCTTTTCGCGATGTAATTTAAGTTTCTTTGCTCACGAACCCTGGCTATTCCTCAGCATAAGCATTGTGTATATTGTATTAGGTGCATTAAATACGTGGGCTGCGTGGTGCAGTGGGAAGCGCGTATGACGCGAAATCGGTGGATGCATGTCAGTAGTGAGTTCGAGCCCCGTCAAAGGCTCTGGTTGTTTCATTGAGCAAGAAGTTTAACCCTCATTGCTTAGTACTGGTTGGTTCCAAGATTCGAGCGTTATTTACATAAGCAATAAGTACTTGTTTCACAATCGAACTAAAATAAATTAGTATAAACTACATGCATTGCACTCCAACTTTACATCATTACATTGTAACTACAAACATGGGGCCCGTTTCATTAATATAGCTTAAGTACATTATTACCGTAACGTATCACGTGAGCTAGCTTAACTAAGATTTACCGTTTCATGAACGTTCTCTTAACTAATATATTGCAAATATTTCACGTGAATCTACAACCCCTCGCTTAACTATAACTTACAACATCGTAAATGTCATTGGTACCTTGTCTGCGACTGTTAAAATACTAGAAATGATACATATATGTGATCAAATGATGTTAAATACTGTAAAAGAAACAGTGAGTTGTCACACATATATACATGTTTTAACTATTGGTAATTATTAACCCGATACGCTTTCTTGTTTTGGCGGCCATGTTGTGTACTTTGTCGTGTGGTTATAGCAGGTGCACGGAGAGTCACGCCATATACTTTAAGCCTATGGTCCTACCATTTCTCTTCCCTACAATAATCATAAGTGCAGCTTAGTTACGAGGACGTTCATAAAACTGTCTTAACAATTATCGGAGATCACTAATACAGTTATACTACAATAGTGTAACTATAGGATCTTTATGAAACGAGCCCATGATTTGCACGGGTTTCACGATTGCATATATACATTCAGCAGATATTCTCTATACGATATAGAGGGAACCAATATTGGTCGCTGATTGGCCGATAGGTGGCAACCGTGGTCTAATTAATGTTATTTCCTTTTAGGCAAGGACTCGAGTACCACGTGTTTGCGTACCGGTCATTGGTCTATCCCGCAGTCCACGTGCGAGATCCAATGCGAGGCTCTGACAACACGTGAATACAAGCACGGGAAACTGAAGACGTACTCGTGTGGTAGGAAGTCACAACCGGTAGGACAACAGTGTAAAGTCCGGTGTCACGAAGGATATCATACTGAGGGAGGCAGAAATAAAAAGTATGTACATCTGCACGAACTGGTATTTTATTTTCTATGTATGAATATTATATCAGCGTCAGGAATGAGCGGTTCTTACAATAGATAAAACTAATTGCACGTGTACATTCGAAGGCAGTACCTCTTGTAAAAAACACGTGCCAATCTGAGGTTATTGATATGCAATATGTGTATAGAAGTGAACCCACAGACCCAGATCAACACTCGTAAACACGTACCAACTGTCTACCACAGACCCAGATCAACACTCTTAAACACGTACCAACTGTCTACCACAGACCCAGATCAACACTCGTAAACACGTACCAACTGTCTACCACAGACCCAGATCAACACTCGTAAACACGTACCAACTGTCACCACAGACCCAGATCAACACTCGTAAACACGTACCAATTTTGATCGAGATTATTCCTTCCCAATTGAATTCATTGTAAGCAGAATAACGCATCTCGTATCCAGTTTATAATATCTAGTTGTTTGTAACATATTTTAAATACACACACTAGTGTTCGGTAAATTGTAACAAAAATAAACTATATAAAGTAAACGTACACACATGATATTATATTTTCTGTTTATAGTGACATGCACACTGTTTAGTTTGTGTTGGGCTGCTGTTATGAGTAATTCCTTACTTGGCAGACTTCCAAATGTCGAGTCATAAATGACTTCTATCGTTTGCTTAAAAAAACTCCTGCCTGTCATCCCTGTTTTCAGACGATTCCTGCGTGTGGTGTGCGGTGAGGAGGGTGTGTGGCTTGGTCCTCGGTGTGTACCTGACGAATGTGCACCTCTACCTGACATGTACAGTGGGGCTTACATGTGTACAGACAAGTTCAACCTGGGCAGTACATGTACAATGAGATGTCCAGAAAACCCAGAGGTCAGTACATTAATATAATATGTGGATCTCATTTAATATAAACTTATGAAACGAGTTTACGTTTTTCGAACGAGTTTCAAAAAACAGTGTTTACCACATAACATCCAGCGTGTGATTGGTTTCATCAGATGATTTGTTAGTTCCCACTATTTTACTGTTGGTATGGAATAGAACAATATGAATTGGATATACATGTACATACTTGATTCCACACTACACACTAAGATTCGTATATCGGCGTGCTGTGCTAGGAGACACGGTAAAGGAATTGATACGCATGTTAATTATAGAAATACAAGGCATATCCGAAATAAAAACAAACAAGGTAACTTTAAACACTGTACTTCAATGTTCCAAGCGTTTAACACATGTTTCATTTTTACAGAAGCTACAATCAATGACGTGTACCGTTGGCGGTGGATGGGAGGGCGAGTTTACTGTGTGCCCGGAAGATGCTGTAAAAACCTGTACCCCACCGTATACAGACGAAATCCTGTTCGACTGTTCGAGCGTTCGACCAGGTAAATAGTTGTTCAGTTATTATTTTACCTGTTCGTGTTTTCGATTGAGAACGACGTGTATGTACAAACGAACAGCTATAGTTCACTATTCCACAGTCACTAGAATATGTTATTATTGCTAATTCGGTTTCCTTTTCCGTTCGCAGGAGGTACGTGTAGCTTCCGGTGTGCCCAGAGAAACCATCGCTCAGTTCTGAAACGACCTGACGTCACTATGCATTCTGGTTCCCGGCTTGGTTCACGTTACTCTACCACCGATCAGCTAACGTGTACTGTACTTGGAGTATGGGAACCAGACGTATCCGCTGTAGAATGTGTAAGACCGTGTACAGATGTAAGTTGGGGACAATTTTATTTTAGACATATTGAATTCAATGGTACCTTTGACTAGGAGAATAATAAATAGACTTGACCGGTATCTCCCTTAAAAATTGAGCTCTATCAATGGAACTTATATGCGATCTAAATGCAGCATGGTTCCATCAATAAATACGACGAATGAGTTGCGACAAATTGAAGGAATGTATTTTCAGACGTTTACAGATTACTAAAGTAAACAGTAGACGAAACGGCAATGATACTTTTGCGACACAGAAAAGTGTTTTGGCTAGAGCAACGTATTTCTATATTAAGATCACTAGCATTTTTGATTATTTCCATTTTGGATGGCTATAAATCAATTTGTTACTGTTACTGCTCTTATGTTATCAACAATTACTGGTTTGCTTCATGTGAATTACAGCATGAGGTATGCGTTATCTGTCTTCTCTTTTATCTAGTCTATAGGCGATTGGTTTTGTGACGCGGGCAACAATCGAGAGGTTTGTGACTGGGATGGTGGGGACTGCTGTCCATCCACAGTTCCCGGGGGTAAGGTAGTGACTCTCCCGGAGGATTGCACGGACGAGTGTGAGTGTAAAGATCCCAACTCCAAGGAAAACAGGAACCAAAATAGACGCCATAGTTTCCTGCACTACTTCTTTTGATGAACGCCGTATTAGAAAACTATGATTATCAGTTTAGTTTAGTATGAGTTTAGTTCAAGAATATCCTTTATTCAGTTTTGAAGACTGTGTCAACGATTGAGAACATTAACATCCCGAGAACAAAAATAACACATTACTGTACCTTTTCACAGAACGTTGTTGCTATTACTCTCTGGCTGTTTGTCAATTTAACTAAATGTGTTAGTCTGAGGAAGTATGGCAAACGCAGTGCTTAAAACTTGCAGCTGATTTTTGTTTAGGTTTTGTGACGACATTTTCAAATATAATTAGTGTTACACCTGCTTTTTTAACCAATGACAGTGCGCAGAATGTGGTTTTATAACCGTTCTCGACAAAAAGAATTTCAAACATGAAAACGCTTAGGTCCTTTCATTGGAGAAACAAATAGTACAAATAGTACAAATAGTACAAATAGTACAAACGCTAAACACTTGTTTTAATTTGACAACATACTATCATCCGCATTATACACGTTTCGCTAATTTTCTATTTAAGACTGACTCTCCCCCAAAAACGAAATAGGTAATATCTATGTATTGTTATCACCTGAAAGTACTAATGCTATAATGCCTTAGTGGAATATATAAACAACTAAACTCGATCCTAGATTCGAGTAATCATATACCAAAATCGTCAAAATAATATTTAACGGGTTAGTCATAAAATATTTTAGTACTTGCGGGCAATTTGAAAGTAGGTAAACCAAGGTTGTGTTGCTTTTTTCTTTCAAACTCAAAACCGATACCTTCATAAATATCATGTATTATAGTAATTGTATGCTGACTTCTCCAAATATTCTTTTTTTCGGAAATTAATTAATTTGGAATGAAAGAGCAACTTTAAAGCAAAGGTTGTCATGCACATCATTGTTGTGTTGTTGTTTTTGTGTTGTTTGTATGTTGCCATGTTGACTGCATAAATGGCGTGTAACATATGTACGTCGACCATTCTCCCATTTAGATAAACATGTCTAAACAAAACACGAATTACATCAAAAACGTTCATCCCGGTGCTAGTGACCAATTTAAACCAAACGTTTGTACAAAACATCATTTTATTAAACCATATTACTTTATAAAAAAGGTTTATCCATGTATTTGCTTTACATCCATCATTGCTTCACATTCAGATCGTTTATAACTTGTTTTCCCTTTTATATTATATTGATATTGTTTATATAAGTTTGCCTGTACTCGTGAGGTAAGATCATATAGTATGTGTATAACATTTGATTTTCTTTACATAAATGCAGTAACAATGCAATGTTCTTTTTAACTATAAACCAAATAAAAGTGCTGTATATTTGATAATAAAACACAACATTTCTACTTTGTGTTATGACATTTCTACTTTGTGTTATGACATTTCTACTTTGTGTTGTGACATTTGTCCTTTGTGCTACTCTAACAACTGCGTCAAGCATACATACATAGGCGTAACAGTTAACATTGGACATACGAGAGGAGTCTCACAGGGATGCAATTACACATACATGCAACAGGAACTGTGTGTTTAAGACAACGGCACCAATAGTACAGTGTCAATTGGTTGCATCAGAAAGCTGTACACAACATCTTAAATAATCATGATCTTCACAGGAAATACATTACTGACTCTCCTCGATGCATCTGCAACGCTGTAGAAACTTGTTCACATTTTCTCCTCAAGCGTCCATTTTATGTCAACCAAAGACACCACCACCTTAATAACATACCTTGTGCACTAACACTTAACAATCTTCTCTACGGAGAT
>ENA-OREC01000194-OREC01000194.1-marine-metagenome-genome-assembly--contig:-NODE-194-length-19077-cov-14.221895_pt1 | contig 19077 bp, 5 predicted proteins | sample MGYA00248626_ERZ508543 | MGnify/ENA primary metagenome ERZ508543 (study PRJEB26211, sample SAMN05518279) | marine metagenome | isolation source: Puget Sound, Washington, USA | host: Bankia setacea...
GTGCCGCTTTAACCATTTGTACATGTTCAATCCCATGTGGTGCCGCTTTAACCATTTGTACATGTTCAATCCCATGTAGTGCCGCTTTAACCATTTGTACATGTTCAAGAAACTGCAAGTATAAAACAACAACAGCAAAAACAACAAGTGATGTGTCAAACATAACAATCTAACAAACAAGAAGCAACATTGATAAAGTATAATAAATCTAACATTAAATGAAACATTTGTGTTTATAACGTCTCAGCTGAAACATCTGTTATCTATCAGGTAGATCTATGTTAAATATTGTTTCCGTTTCCTATCACAGATAATCGCTTTTTTACCAAACCTTTTTGTTTACATAGCAATTCTAAGTATTTAATATACTCAACATTTTTGAAACCTACTTTGGCGATATATCACGTTCTATTGGTCATGTTCCTTGTTTTTCCCTGACATTTTACATTGAAAATGGACAACAAACAAATTTTCTTCCATGAAAATTCAAGTAAAAAAGTATCACATAAATCATGTTTAATCAGGAAATATCATAAGTTACTCCATGTATTGCAGTTCATTAACTGTGTGGGATGCAGTTTGTCTTGTTACTTTCATTATTCAATGTTGTAATGATTTATTGTGCAATATCTCTCTCATTCTTAAAATTAATGGATTTCAACCATAACGAGTAATATTGTTGTATATTGTTTGAGGAAAATGCATACCAGTTACAAGAATTTGAACAAGAAATCACATTATATTAATTAGTTTGCACATAAGGAAGTATTAATTATCAATTAGTTTTCATTAGCAACGAAAAAATCTGCTTTGCAATAAATTCTGATAAAAAAAAATGATGGTGCCAGTAAAAACCTCTTCTTATCATGATTGTATTTACTCAAAGTCAAGGTCATATGTAGGGAAAGGTCACTGATAAATACATGGAAAATATGCTTAAAATACTCAAATTAGGTCAAAGTTGGTTAAATGGGATAATAATTGAAAAATGGTCTCTTTTAGAAATTACTCTGGCGTTGTTTCAATCCTGTCTATATCATAAGATTGTCTGTTTGTAAGGTGAATGTGAAAGTCCATCAAAGACTCAGACAAAATTAACCACTGTCATCTATTCAAAGAAGATTGTGTGGACAGAAAACAGCTCATAATAATTGCATGTGTGAGCAAGAATGGGTTATATTGATAATGTTTGTTTTTTGACATTTTACAAGACGTATATGCATGGGATGAAAGCCAGCATGCTCTATTTATTTCTTTATTAAATAGCACGTAAAACCTGAAAATCTATAACAACTAAGTGGACTTTGTTTAGTTGTTAAGTACATCAAGATAATGTGATATAGAACTAAAGACAAATTGTAACTGAACGTTATTTGCAAAGAGGTTTCGTTTTTTTAATATCAAGGAACAGAGTTTAGTTTCCTGACTTCCATAACTAAACTAAAATACTGTTGAAAAAGGTGTACAACTCTGCAAAAAACAAATAAGAGGGTAGTATGGTATTATTCTCATCCCTAGTACATCATAGAGAGTCAGATCCACCACTCTCCATGGTGTGTTTCAGCATTATTGAACATCTATGAAACTACATTGCAATCTATAGATACCTGCTTAGTTTTATTACCATATATCGATTGTCTTCTGCAAAATCAAGGTCAATGTACCATGTGGTGTAGTTTGTTAAAAGTTGGTTAAATATTCACAAAAACTGAGTAGAACTTTTTAACAACAACAAAAAAGAGAATAAAACACACAAGATATTTCATAAACACAGATGTTCTTGCTATTAACTTATATTTCTAACACATAGATTTAAGTGAAATAAAGGTACATTAAGCTTCCACTTCTCGTAAGATAGGAAATCATCTGAATATCTGTTAGACGAAAACCTGGTGAAAAGCTCTGATATAGATTCATTGCTATAGAACTAAATTGTAAAATTCAAAATATCTCATGAGGTGTAAATTCTGCGACTTCACCAGCATAAAAAAAAGGTTGCTATAGTAACAAGAAGGTTGGATTCTGCATCTGTATCTTTTAAAATGCTATTTTGCTTAATATCAAAACATGATCAAATTCATTGTGTGGCCATATTCAAGAGTACATATTTTCAAGTTTTGATATGCATTGCCTTTAAAGTGTTTGCTTGTGTGAAAACACTGTATATAAGACATTACATGTAGTAGTATTGTGTCTATGATGGGCAATGAACACTAAACAGTTGACCCTATTAGCATTAACAAGGCATGCTTAATTTAAAATATATGAGATGCATAAACAAATATGCTAATAGAGTAATACACATAGTAACTACCTGTTACAAAGTAATCGCAGATGTATTTACACATGTACACACTACACAGACTATGAAAAACAAATTACTTATAGAGAAACTATGTTATCATTGCAACTATCAATACCAACAAAAATTTAAATGTAAAACCACTTTGATGAGATAGGAACAATCAGGAATAGCAATCTTGAGTACCTGCTAAGCTACAGATTTGACTGACTTCAATATGCTGTAAGAAAATGATGAAGATCCATTTTGTTTAAGGCAGATAAAACTTGGATACGTGTTCATATGTGTTGATCTAAATGTTTGTTTCTTCAGTATCTTATTTACCCTAGTACATGTTAGCCAACTTGGTCTGCTCTCTTTCCTGTATACCATAACCCCACCAGAACTGTACAATGTTTGGAACAATTGGATAATATCCGTATTCTTGAATTCCTAGTACAAATAATAAATTGTTTCATCCGGGTTCTTAGAAATAGATACCGGTAAATTTCAGTTGTATAAATAACAGCAGCTTTAAGTTCAATTTGTTAAAACATTAAATGTGATAAACGTTACAGCAATTATAAAACACATTATAACAACTTATACAAAGCATTCTGGTTGGCGAAGACATTCGTGTGATCTTTGTGTAGGAGAGAAACCAGAGTGCTTGTAGGAATCTGATCTGTCCAACCTGGTGAACACTTAACCATCTCACATGACTATGCCTCAGGTATAACACGTGGGTTGCAGTTGTGAGAAGTGAGTATGTTACCACTGTGCTAATTGGATAGCCACCAATTTCTAAGTTAGTTTGTGTCTCCTTGAATTGGCACAATCACGTGAAAGCAGTGTTGCAATACAATATTAAAGAAGCTAGGAAACTAAATGGAAATTAAAAGATAACTAAAATTTACTAGAATAAGTAGTATTTGTCAATTATAATTAACAGTTATAATTCTGCATGCTGGTTTATGCTAACAACATTAGATTCTCTTAAATATGAATATTGATTTGACACCTCCCTAACTCATAAACATGTTTAACGAGAGTAGAAAGCATTTGCCTGTTTATCCTTGAAAATGTGAAAAAAAAATGAAACAAAAAACAAAAGCAACAAAAAAGCTAGTAAACTAAACATATAAACAGTTAACTACATGACCAGTTGCAGTTTAAAGCAAAAACCAGATTAACGGAGTCTCATATCCTGCATGAAAGTTTCTCAAAATATCCACAAAAACTGTGTTTTCAAGATTCCAAATTATATGTAAATCATCTGGAACCTGAAGGTGATTGGCTGTATTGAAATTAGTGTCCTACATTTTATTACTCATTTACCGTTAGAGATGCATGTGACTCTAATGATGCAAAAAGTGGTGTTAGATTTTAACTTGAGCAATAAATACAAGAGAGTTTTATCAGCCTCTCTATTTAATGGCAGTTAGAACTATCTTGCACTCTTTCCTAAATTTGCACACTATAGAATATGTAAGCAAATATGGTGTTTCAAAATGGTGTGTCATTTACTGTGCATTTCGAAGAAAACTCACAAAAAATCATGCATGATAAATCTGAGGATGAGGAAATAGCAGTAATTGTTATATACTGCCAAGGTACCTCCTAAACAAAGCCTTTACAATGCGCAGATGTCTGCGGTCAACTCTACAATCCATAATTCTTTTTCACCAAATTCCAGAAAAAAAAGTTGAATTATCAAGAACACTGTGTCATTCAAATACCATAGTTTGAAGAGGCAAAAAAAGAGATATGTGGCATAGTATGTCAGACAAGACTGATAGACATGACCTTTTATACTGCCACAATTGTTTTAAGTGTTGATTTAAACTGGTGTAACTTATAAGAACCCTAGTATTAATTTGCATTTTTTTATTGTTTTTGTTTTTGCATCGGGGCTAACTAGCATTAACCACTGTGACATACCAGTGTGTTGGTTGACAGCATGGAGCACTGGATTCTTGGAATAGAGGAATCGAGACAAAAGAGAGGAAAAAAAATACAACAAATGACAAGATAAGTAAAGTAGCATGACCTTTGAAATATGTGAGGGTGGCCTCCATACACACAATGCGTGTCCCGCTTTATGGGTTCTCTTTCTCTGTGTGGGGTTTTGTATGCTTGGTTATTTTGGTACATGCAGAGGAAAAGTATATTGTTTTTCATTACAGTTGAGTTTATATAAGTTAACATTATCAACAAAAGTATGCACACTTTAATGGAAAGACAATTTAGAGAAACTATTGATTTAAAAAACCCAACACAAGTTGAACCCATATATGTCATATAATGTTCATAGTTTAGGCTGGAAATGCAAGGGTGTGGATTCAGTTTGTTTATGCTCAATAACAAATCATTAATCTCCAACAATGTAAACAGTTCAATATTAAAATTTAGGTTCCTTCTGTAATGAATGATACTGCACTTTAGCTGCTTCCTCTACTTCTGGGTAAACCTTAAATTGTAGTCACATTTCTAAATACACCTAAATTCTAATGCATTTAACAGTGCAAGGGAGGCAACTATGTTGGTGATTTTACAAAACATGCATGCAGAGTACTTTCCCCTAATAGCATGAGCAGGGTTATTTACAAGTGTCACGATAAGATGTTTTCTTATTTTTAAGTGGCTTCTCAAGGATACACCACAGCCTTGGTCATGAAACCACTTGAGTTACTTCCAGATGATGTAATACAGCATAAGGAGTGAATGGTAGGTCTCAGTGGTTTCCATGACTTTGTAAACTGGTTGCTGCCAGTCAAAAACAACTTATGAATGTGTGTTTACATTATTTTGTCTATCTTGAAAATGTGTGTGGCGTGTATGTAAAAAGACAAGACTGGAATTCAGAGAGTTGTAGATTCCTATTACCTAAGTGGCAGACTGTGAGACATAAGTGACTAATATAAGAAAGTAGACGTAGTAAGGGAATTCCCTCTCATGGTTATGTCTCCCTATTTAACTGTAGGCGTTCACAAGTGGATTTTCTTAGCAATTTACTCATGCAGATGTCCTTTACTTTAGTACTTGTGTCAGGAATCTATATCCCCCTTTTCCAGGTACATGTATTGGAATATAAACGTTACCCAAATGACAATACAGCCTCTCACAAACTACCGGTAGTCAAAATCAGAAATCAATTACTCTGAGCATTATTAGATGTATAGTTTCAGTTAAATAGAAGTTTTCAGCCACACTACATACTTCTGTAACTTGTACAATTGAACCAGTACTAAACCCAACTTTCCAAGATGCCAGAGAAGCATTGCCAACATATTCCCCCGTACAATACCGGGCATTCCCTATATGTACAATACTGGAGCATTCCCTATATGTACAATACTGGTTAGAAATGACTACATCCGCTTTATAGTGAATAGCAATATGATGTCATTAAATAGAATTTCAGACCTTTGTTTTAATAGCATATTAACACCTGCTCACTTAATCAGCATATTCTTTAATTGATAAAAGTATTTAATGAAATGAGAACTCGTGTAAGATGCTATACATCCTCAACATTGACATACACTACTGAACTCATTGTAGTTGTCTCTCTTTACACGTGTTAGCAATCAAGAAAGAAACACAGGAACAAAGTCAGATTTTTACAGAAATTTACTTTTTTCTTGACCATGATCATTCACATGATTTTTACAATGACATTGGAAAAATGAAAACAATAAACATGATGTTGTACAAAACAATAAATGAGCATATGGCTATCCTAAACACAGTGGGAAAAAAGAGCAATGGAAAATAAGTTAAATAAGTTCTATAGTTTAATGAATGACTTAGGAGGAAAGTGAAATGGTTCTTAGTGCCATTGAATAAAGAATCATATAGAATCATTTCGCACTCACCCATCAAGGTCTTTTAATGAAAACACAATAATATTTAGCTTGCAGGATGATAGAAAACTTTTTTTAAAAACCATCAGACTCAAGAGATTTTGCTTACGAGTGCTTTATTAAAATTAAAATGGGTCTAACGAAGACACAAACCCTAAATCAAAGCTTACCGTAAGTATTATGCCACAATGTTAATAAAATTTGTTCAAATGTTAAATTGATAGAACCTAGAAAGAGGAATACAATATCACTGTTCAACCTACAAATGGGAAATTGCTTCTGCTTAGTAAAGAACAAGGGATGAAAGTGAAATTGTTCAAGGTTGTATAACGTACAGAAGCAGATAGAATCATTCCATTGTCACATCTCTATATGTAAATACTGCCAGTAGGTTCATAAAGAAATTCTGACTGCAAACCTAAATATTTCATTCAAAAACAAATAAATAAATAATGCAACAACTCTTCTATAATGATAAATCAACAATGGAAATATTAACTTTCTTTAGAAGTACAAGTTTTCATAAAGGCTATATGCTATTTCATTGATGTGCAACAAATCTTTAAAGAGTACAAAAATATATCCATTTTAGTGAACAAGACTCGTACGGATTAAAGCTAATTGGCATTATGCTCACAATCAAATCAGAACATTGTTTTACCAGTAGACAGTGTCTCTGAACATACTGCCACACAACCAGTAACCATGTTGATGTTTACCAATGCAACTTAATGCAATGGAATAGTCAGTGTGAAGTGCTTTAACAATTACCATGGCACTCAAGTTTAATTTAAGATCACCATGGCACTGAGCATACACAAGTTTGTCAGTTTTTTTTATAAGTTTTGAATTTTGTATTATAACTTGATGTTAATAATATTTCGTTCACTGTCTGTTCACCATAATCCCAACATGTAAATAAGTATGAAGATTGGAAAATAATCTGTAACTTTAACAAAAAACATGAAAAAGGTAAAACTAATTTATTCAAAATGTGAATGCTGTAACAAGATTGTATTGGTTGTAGAGTACAGACAGTTATATCTAAACAGTTACAATGACAGATTCATCAATAGAATAACTATACCTGTAAACAAAAACACTACTTATACTTTCCACGTAAAACACAACTCATGATTTAAAATGCACATTTCAGGAATGACAGAAAATCTATTCCAATTGCTTGAAAGTACCGGAAACAAAAGGAACAGTTGTTCATTTGTCCTATAACTTGACCCTCCTGATCCTGTGTACAAAGCTCTACAACATGATTCGAGATCCAAAAATAAATAAGGTGATTGCTGAAGTTAAAATTTACAAATGAACACTAATGATGCGAGGCTAAAATATATTACAACTTTGAAGTAACAATGTACACTATATATATATATACAAGCAAACATAACATAACTTCTCTGACTACTTATAAGCAGGCCCTACGATTATTACGTCTAACAAGACCAGAAATAAAGCTGTAACGGTACGAGTTATAGACCACATATAAAAGAAAACTTGACATAACTATTAAATCAGACTGAATAATTGTGTTCCATGGGGAATCTCCACTTATTACCCTTAATTGTACAACTAATTCTCTTGTTTATTAAGCCTACTTGTGTGTTTATGGACATATTGCTTTTTGTAGTCAAAGGGAGACAACTGCTCTATTCTTAACCGGTCAGAGTTACAGATCATAAACTACTTTTTTGTTAATTTACTCGATAGTTTTCATAAAAACAATCCAAAAGTTAGAATAATTAAAAAGCAAGGCTATAATAATTATGCAAGTCCAACTGTTATATGTCACTATAAAATTGATAAATACCTAAATTATAAAGTAAAAAAATATGTTCAATTTTCAATAAGTAAATACATGTACCTATTCAACAAAAGCTTTCTTCTGTAGCTCTGTAATCCTCTTGACTTCTACATCAAAATTTAATACATGATTTCAACATTAACATTTCCAGATTGACAAATATGTGAGCAAAATACAACGATTAAAGACATACAGCAGAGATTGATGCCAAAAATACACAAACTGGGTGCAACATTGGATTTTGTTTGTTTGTTTCGATGATATTTAACGAGGGGGCTTATTTGACATGAGTCAATAAGACCTTCAAAGATGGTACTTATTGATAAATTAATTTTTGAGAAAGAGCCAGCGATTCCCTTTTAATGTTCAGTGTTAAACGAGGGAAAAACTGGTACCATTTTATAACGTCTTTGGTATGACGCGGTCCTTTACTGGGGATTGAACCTGGGACCTGCCGCACTTGAAGCCAGCACTCTACTACTAGGCTATTTGAGAACCCGTTATTAAGAAAGCAATATATTTATCCTACAAAAATCAAATACTTATTTATGTTTAGTTCATCATATTTAAATGTTTTTAACACAATTACCCATGTTTGTTTTGGACATCAATCTATACTGTCTGGGTTTAAACACCAAACTGTGATCAGGCAACTATCAAAAGGAAACATTCAACAATATCTAGGCATTAAATATACTGAGCAGGGTATTCTCTCAAATAATTCTCTACAACATGTGCTGCAACTATTTCAAACAAAAACTTAACATTTTCAAACACAGTTATTGTCCCTTATTTTTGTTTGCCCTACTAAATCTAATCATATCACATAAGATTTAATTCAACAGCATTCTGTACACAGTATCACACTTTGTTTAACTTGTTCATCAACAAATGTACAAAATTGTCTAAATAGAAAAAACACACAATTTACCATCATATCATGATAGATCTCTGTTTTACAAAAGATATCAAAATGTGAAAACAACTGACCCTCTTTTTCCCCAAAACCTAACCCAAAAATGTTTACATCTATTGTTGCTATTCTTCATAAGCTACAAACTAAGGTTTCTAAAAAAATCAAAGGTGATTTTTATTGCAGATGTTTCAGTCAGTTTATACTAAATGCTGACAAAACTTTTTTTTGCCTATTCATGAAATCATATGTTGTTACTCTGTCTTTATCCAACAACACGTTATTTACTAGTCCTGGCTTAAGAACTGGTTATTACGAGAGACTGTTATTACTATTGATATAAAGTTACAGGGCACGGGAATTCTCATCCTATTGAGAGGATTTCATTGCAGGACAAGGGGAAATATCAAAACATATAATGTAAATTTTTGATTTTTACTACAATGTATATATAGAAACTCTGTTACGAGCAGGACGAGTAGAAGTTTTTCATTTTTTGTGCATTGAAGTTTTTCATTAAAAGAAGTATTTTGGGTTTTGGGAAGATTTAAAACCAAATTATAAAGCAAACCTATCTGTTGTATTAGTTGCAGTGATTATATTTAGTTTCAAAAGTTCTCTACAACCTTCAAGGTCAGAATATACAATGTGCTTATCAAAATAAACATAAACAATTTGTATTACAATAACATACTTATAGTCACAGCACAAGAGATAAAGCTTACTTATAAAACCTGTATACCAAACTAACAACAGCACTATTATAAATGTTATCTTCACAGCAAAAACCCAAATATAAACAACAAAAAAGACTAGTAGAAAAAAATAATCAAATATAAAAAAGAAGATAAAAATCCTTGCTTTGCAAAATTAATGACAACTTATTCTTTTCTGTGAGACATATTTTCTGTTAGGCATTGGAAATAAGTTCAAAGATGTTCTTTCCTTCTTCACCAAAGCCACTCTTTCTTCTTTCCAGTCCTTGTAAAGAAGTCGGTTCTTCGTTAGTTTTGTATCCCACATTTGACACTTGATCACTGTCAACTGCGCTAATATTATGCTCTATTTTGTTCATGCTGCCATTTACTAACTTCTCAACTTTATCCCCTACGTTCAACTGTGACAAGAAATGTTCCTTTGAGTTTTGCGCGTGTTTTTGCTTCCCTGCTTTTTTGCTTGGTCCCTCTGACACTTTACTTTTTGAGACACACACGAAAGTGGAATTGTGGGTATTTTGTATCTTTTCCTGCACAAACAATGTTCTTTTCTCATCGGCAGTTCTTTTCCGCAATCTACTATCTCTGGACCGTTTCCTAGGTGACTGCTGTCTTTGTTGAGCTATTTTATGGTAGGTTTCAATACTATCTAACACTTTCTCTGATACATCTTCTGAATAAACCGGTTTATCTTCTTCAATAACAAATAGATCTTTCTTTAACGATTCTCTCTGTAACTTAATTTTTTCTTTAAATGAATCATTGCCTGGTAGGTCATCACTTAAGAAAGTATCTTCAGGTTCTGCGTACACAGTAGATGATTGTGCAACTAAGAAACCATAAGTCAATGCCTCATTTTCTGGAACTATGAGGGCACTGTTCATACTATCAGGCCATAAAGGTTTGTATTCACTTTCCACTTCCGCAGGCTCTTCATCTACCACTATTTCCCTGCCAGCATTTGCATCTATTAGGAGATCTACTAGAAACTCTAAGTTGTCTAAGTTTCTAAAAAAGTAGTTTTTGAATTCTACCTCGGGTAACATGTGATGCGTGAGTCTAATGACCTGGCTGTGCAGTTTGTCAAGGCAGGATTTGGGGTTATTGCACAGTGCGACCTTTGCAGCATTGAGATCAATAGTGATGTTAACCATTGGCACAGCTTGTTCTGTTGCTTGAAAGAAATCAGTACTGTCAAATGGTAAACTATTACAGTCTGATGCCTGAATAGCTGGACAAGTGGCATCTCCGAGTGAACCATGACAGGTTGTGTTCCCCCTACATGAATCAATGTGAGTACATGATGTTGATGGCGATGCACTAATGGATGTTCTATCTGATCCTGACGATGGTGTGGTAGCAGAGGTATGTGAGATTCCAGAGTCAGTCACTGTTACTGACCCAGAGGCGGATGCTGCTATGGCTAACAATGATTGCGAATATGACTGAGATGTGGTCTTTACAGTGTCCTGAGTTGATAATAACTGTTTTGCTGGACTGGTGTTTCCTTCTGAGGCTAAATCATCCACTAGCGTTTTATTCTCAACTTTCAGACTAGACTTACTGGCAGAGAAACCAGTAGAGGTTTGTGAATGTAAACACGATCTATCATTTACAGAGTCTAAAGCATCAAATACAGATCTTTCTGTAACTTTCTCTTCATTCGAGGCAAAATCAATTTCACTTGGTCTAGATGCAGAGTCTGGACTTGTAAATGACATACCAATATTGTTCACCTGACACTCATTGAAGTCTGTCTTTAACATGGCTGGTTTTGTGTTAACAGACAAATCTGGATAAAGTGTCATTAAGTGATGATCTGGCTCACCCATTCCACTTAGAATGTCATCTATTAACTCTACAAATTCATTAGTACCAGCTTTACAACTGTCTATTATCTCCACACAGTCTGGAAACAATGTGAGAAACAAAACACGTAATTTTCGCTGCAGATCTAGTAACCTGAGAGTACTGCGGATAAACTGCTTATGTCTTTTTGGAAGTTTGTAGGCTTCTCCATTCTGACCATTTTGACCACCTAAGCAACATGGACAGTGACTCTTATTGCTCTCTTTACTTCTACGCCTCTGTCTAAGACCAGTGCTTTCTACATCACTTACATTTAGACCATTATTACTTTCACTACCACTGTCTGAATGCTCATTAGACAAAACTGAAATTTTACGAGACTGAGAACAATTTCTGGACACTCTGCGCTTAATTACAGCAGGTTTCCTTTTAACAAAGTCATCATCAGAATCAGTTGGGTTGAAATCTGGATCAGAGTCCATGTGACTATTATTAAATTCACCTGCACTGTCTTCCGAATAGACAAAGTCCAGGTCCACTGCTTTCTTAATTGGCCGATGTTTAGGACCAGTTCTCTTGGCTTTCTGCCGTCGTCTTATTGGTTTGTTCTTTGATTCATTATCACTAGAAATAAGTCTCCTGACTTTGGCTTTCTCAACTGAAGGTTTTGGTTTCAGCGCACTTAGATTTTCAGTGTTGAAGTCCATGTCAAGGGAATGAGCATCATCGTCAGATTCATCCATTTTCTTGTTCAAAGAGGCTAAATCTACACCCAAGTCTGCTGCACCTTGTACTTCTTTTTGAGGTGTTTTACTATCACCTTCTGTGTTCGAATTATCATTAAATATACGCAGCCACGAGAAACTGTCTGAATTTGAGAGACTTTCTGAACCTTTGTTGACACCCATCCCTAACCAGGATACTGTACTACTACCACTCTTGTCCAATGCTGAGTTTTCCATAACTTTAAATGGTTCAGTATTTTCACTAAGAGATTCTTCAACATTACCAGCAATACTTCTCTTACTATTGTCATCAACATCCATGGGTTCACTTTTAGCTTCACTTCCAGCTGTTTTGTTAGTTGACAAGAACGACAAAAACTGCTGTTGGAAAAGGTCCAGGGGATTTGACAAACTTCGTTTAGTTTTAGGTTTTTCATTCTCTTCAGCTTCAGTACCGCCGAGTTGCTCAGTGTTTTTGTTCTCATTTTCACTTGCCTCAGATTTCTCAATAATCTTGGACAGATTTTCGTTTGACTTAGAATTCGTAATAGACTCATTATTACTGGGTTTTTGACTTGCCTTTGGCGTTTTAATGTTTTTGTTCTTCTTTTCAATTGCTTTAGATTGTTTAATAGCTTTGTTATCTTTTTCTAACGCTTTATTTGTTTTATTATTCTTGTTCTGACTTTCAATTGCCTTAGGTTTCTTAGTATTTTTCTTCACACTTTCATTAACCTTAGATTTCTCACTAACTTTGTTTTCATGTTCACTAGTTTTGTCTTTTACACTTTGTTTATCTACAGGTAGGTGATCTTTTTGAGTTCTTAGGATATCATTTTCAGACTCTTTCTGTTCACTTTTGCTGTTACTTTCCAATTTACTAGTTACAGGTGAGACTGTATTCTTTTTAAACAATGGCCTTTTCTTTGCTGGTTCTGAACTTTCATCAACAGACACAGCTTTCTTGAACAGTGGCCTTTTAGTACTTTTAACTACTTTCTCTGATTCACTTTCAACACTTTGCTTATTCTCTGTCAATGATTCTTTCATAATTGTTTCAACATTAGGTTCATTGCACATAGATTCAGATCTTATCAACTTCCCTTTTGATTTGAATAATGGCTTTTTCCGACTAAGTTTGTTCTGATCTGCTGAGACTTTGCTATCACTTGACTCCAGTTTTTCTTTCTCTTTCACTTCATCTATCACAAGAGGTGTTTTAATACTTCCTGACTTAGCTTTCATCAAAGTATCCAGTGGTACTGACGATTTGTTCGGAGTACCTATTGTCAAATTCACATTTTCAGTCACACCACTTTTCTTTGGACTTTTCAGAATACTACTGAGTTTATCATTATGCTGCTTTTCAGATCCTGCAAACAACTTTTTCCTAGGCTTTTCATAAAGAGCTTTCTCATCCTCAAAAGCATATATATTGTCTGCTTTCTCTTCATTAGGAGATGATGTAGTTGCTTCCCATTCTTTCTTAACACTGGACTTAGACTGATCTTTAGTTCTTAGTTTCAGTTTTAATTTTCCTTTGAACTCTTTCTCTGGTGAGGTCATTTTCTTGCTGCCTATATCTGTTAGTAGAACAATGTCACTATCGCTATCACTTATCTGCGCTTTATCACCTGACTCATAGTTTGAAAAGGGTATAGTGTTATTAATACTCTCAATTAGTTCATCACACTTGCTAGTGTTAGTTGAGTCTGTTTTCTCTAAATCAACACATGGGGACACACTTAAAGGCAAGTTAGTCACATCCTGAGACTTTTGAATGTCTGATAATTTCACCGGAGATATTGGAGTTTGAAATGGTGAATTCGGATTGGAGAGACTGCATCGGCACTTTCCAGGAGACCGGGAACTGATAGTGTTTGTTTCTAATATGATTCCACCACACCTATGGCAAATGCTGTGTTCTGACTTATTACCACTTTCATCATGTGGTGAATCAAATGAGAGTAAGGAGTCTTCAGTGTTGAAATAAGATGGAGAGTTCTCATCTAACACTACTGAATGGACAGAGTTACCATTATTGCACGATGAACTACTGGACACTTCTATGCCTGAGTCATTAACAGCACTTGATTCTTTGTCATATGATGGTAGTTCTAACACATCCGATTCCTCACTAGACAAATCACCACGAGGTTTAACTGGAATATCTAGATACCTGGCACTATTACATTCCTCAACACTTTCAAACTTCACAGGTTTATGAGGAGAAAGTTTCAGTTTCAACACATCAGGCCCACCTCTGTCTGGCCTAGGACTTGGCATAACTTTCCACACACCAGTCTCTTTCAAACAATCAAACATATTTTCACGTTTCTTGTTTTTCTTCTTCTTTAACTGTCCTGCAGAAAACTTTCCAGTCTTATCTTTCATAATCACTATACCATTGACTGCTTTTGGAGGCTCCACAACTCTTATTTCAGGTTCAACTGACTGTACTAAATTTCTCAGACCTTTTCCCAGACTGTCTACTGAACTCATGGCACTTGTAAAATCCCTCTTTGGACTGGCTGACACATCAGGAAATGCTTTAATTCTCAACTTTAAGCCATCTGCCAATGCACTTGCTTTCAACAACCCATTAGGTAGATCATTGACAATTTTGTCCATTTTGGATTTATCTCTAGTTCTTTTCTCTGGACGTTTCACTGCTCCATTCTTTATAGACAGAATTATGCCTTCTTTTCTACGCCTTTTCTTAGACTTCTTCTTCCCAGACTTTCTTCTGCTGTCCTTGCTTGGTTTCTTAGTAGGGGATATAATGGTCATACTTCTTCCTAATGTGATTTTGAGCAATACCTTTTTGTCATCTTCATCTTTGTTTTTCTTCCAGGCTGATCCCGTACTCAACACTTTGGTCCTGTATTTATCACTTCGCTTCTTCTTGTATGTGAAGTGATATTTCTGAAGATGACCAGATAGAGATAGGATGTGTCCAAACTTTGCTGAACATAAATGACACCTGTAGGCTTGGGCTTTCGCTCTACCACATTTGTGAAGACAGCGGTGGCGCAATGAGAGAAATTTCAGACGGCAATGTTTGCACTGGTAAATTCTTCGATCATCATGTGTGCGTCTATGGGACTGCAGCTTGCTCACAGATGAAAATGACTGAAAGTAGATATAACAGAAATGTCAATAAAGTAAAGAATTTGAGACTAATTTCCAACAGTATTATTGATATAATTTGATATACAAATGTTTAAGATACATTTTGGCAGACAAGTCATGTTAAGGGATACTTTTCAAAATGACAAATGAAGTAAACAATGATCTAAAAATAAAGCATAACTTATTTCTGCCAGAGAATTTTTGTGTGCCTTTGTTTTACTATGTTTGTTTTCATATGTGTGTGCCATTTGTATACCATGGCATCTGCTATCAACTGATATTTATAAACAACTACGTATTGAGTATGCATAAGTTTTGCAGACATTTATGAGTATATTAACTATGAACATTTTTTTTTAAATTTTTTTATGATTATTAAGAAATCCTTATTATGAACAAGACAATCTGCAAATTACATCTATTTGCTATTAAAGGCTTAGTCATCATTTCTGACAGGTTATGTTTCAACATTTTTGAAAAGTTAACATTTTGGTCATCTAATGGTCGCAGATAACTTTATTTGTCTCTAAAATGCGTTTGTTTGAAGAAATATTGTGTGTAAAGAGAAAAGAAATATGTAAACGGATAAAGAAAGTTGAGCCTGAAATTTAATTTCTTTCTGAGGAACTAAGCTAAGAATGCCACATGTTTGTGTCTTTGAAAAAACATCTAAGCTAACACAGATTAGATTGTTTGAATATTGTTATTAGAGAATATGTCCAAAACAACAGTTAAATAAGTGATTTTAGCATGACAGAAATCAGATGCAGAAAATACACCAATCTGAGCAATAGTTACGCATGAATATATACTAACTGAAAATTGACAGAAACTACTAAAATTCATTAAAATGAAACTCAGACAATTTGTCATTAAATTAATATTAAATATCTGAAACTACTTGACACTTGCCCCTTGTTATTATGACAAATTGACATTTATACCTGTATGCATCCCTGGTTGAGGCACTGATATGGTCGGCCATCATTATGAACTCTCCGATGCTGAAGCAGGTTCAAACGCTTTTGAAACTGCTTCTCACACAAAGCACACTTCAATGCCATGGTAGATGTTTTGTCACTGCAGCCATCAAACTGAAACAATGGTACATTTAAAAAAATAATAGCCATAACAATGTGACAAAATATGCTATTTTAATTTTTCTTCTTGTTTATAAATATACCGATCTTTAACAAGAAGTAAGTCTATAAGTTCCACAAAACCCAGACGTGTTTCCATCTGGTAAATTAACCAGAACAGTCAATTTCGTGTTAACTAACATGTACGGTGTTAATTCACTGTTATCAACCAAATTTATTTTAAGAACTTATACATTCTGTATGATTCATTAAATTAAATTAGTGATAATAAATATCTCATTTTCAAAACAAGTTAGTACTGGACAGTTTGGGGTTATAATGCTTTGTTTTAGATGATACTGTTTAGGATAACAAATGAAAATTGTCTACAGTTTGTCCAGTCACAGTCTACATTATACTAGTAACGATGTTGGGTTAAAAATACAAGTTTTGATCAAACTTTGACCATTGATTTGTCCTAAATTCAGGAGTACAATCTAGCCCACTCCCTTGACAAGCAGAAGTTACTGTACTGTTACATAGTGTAAGGGAAGTAGATATGCGTGTAGTTATGTATATGCGTTGTAAGATTTGCGTTGTATAACATGCATATCTATTGTGCAGGCTTTCGCTTTGATCTTTACGGGTTGTAAAGCTTGTGTTTTCCTTTTGTGCTAATGCAAAGTTTAAAGACACTGTATGCATTGTTAATCATCATTATCACGTTTTCCACGTGCCGCAGCAGTTTTATCCTGTAAACAAAAGTTGCTCAATTGTCTTTCAATTACATGATTATGATCTCCGATTACATAAGCATTGCATATCGAGTGACCTGTTCACACCACCTCGGGGAAGGTTAACTGGTGTCAAATTTGGCTAGAAAATACACAGAGAGTACGATTTTCACAGCTTGCATTGTGTATAATGCGATCGTCTGCTGACATTTTCACACATAGTATACTTGAAAACTATTTGGCAGCCACGCTGAGACCACGTTATAATGTAGTCGCAGTGTACTTAACTATCAGTATATCTTTTACAGAAAAAGCAAATATGTTGCTTAGTGGTAGGCTGTGGAATTTATTTTTGTATATAGAGCTTATTCTGTTGTTTTTTAGGTTTGCTACAAGTAGATTTTGAAAGCACTGTCTGGCCAAGTGGGTTCTAGTCAATGTAATAAAAATGATATGTTATGGGAGTGGTATGTATCAGGTGTACAGGGGTTTGTTTGTGTTCACAAGTACACAACACGGGTCCATTTTTATGTTGCTATCAAGTGGTTATTGGAATTACGTATGGCAACATTGTCTAGTTGAGTTGAACAAATAGTAGTATTTGTTTGTATTGTGTGTACACTTTTTCTAAAGCTTTGCAATGGTGTCATTATTGTCTATTCCATGTATTAATGTACTGAAAAACCTTTAATTGCTGCTAAATTGGTAAAACCATTTTTGTGTTTCTTCCAGCACATCAAACATTTATGTTCTAAAGGTTTGATTTGATTTCAAAAGTAGCCTTCTTTGGAAAATATTGTGTTAAATAGAACATCTTATGTGCAGTATTCGTAAATTATAACAAAATGTATGTACTACTCACCTTAAACTTTGGAATTTTTGCTTAGTGTAGTTTCCAAAGACAGTATTTACTTCCTTCTATCAAAAGTGACTGGCCAATCACTACACTCACAATGGCATCCAAGAAATGCCACCAATACTCAGGTTTAATCTGATACCTGAAATCAAACAATTAAAATTAAAGATATAAGCAATGACAACTTAGATGTATGGGTTTGACTTGACATTCAGGAAGGAAAATAAAACGAAAATTACAACTAAGGGACGATACTCTTCATAACTGACCTACTTTCAGATGCACTCCAATTTAACCAGTTATAACCCGCCAAACTACGGTATTTCATCGTCTTAATTAACATCGTTGTGGGAATTTTGCAATAAAATCTTACTTTCGTAACAAATATGTCATTAAATTAGGGAATTTTGAGATTGTTTACAGAAATTTCAGCATCCATGGACGTCAAAAATGTCAACAAACTGTTGATAGAAAATTCTGGGAAGAACGTATGTACTACGAAAATACTGCGTTTCAATCGGCATCGTTGAACGAAATGTGACTTTTAAACTTGCTAACCTGGATGTCTTTGGAATATCCGCGTTAAGAACAACTCTTTAAATCGTGGAAACATGACACAACCGTCAGAAAACCATCCTCCATTGCTGATTATTCTGGCGCGGATACGACACCTATCGGCAGGTTGTATTTTCTTCCGGTTCACGTGTTGGCCAAAATACTCGAAACTAACATAAAGAAACTATTGAGGACATTATTAATCATTCTAACATGCTCCGTGTTTTTGTCTGTATAAACAAAGAACAAAAATACTGTAGTTAATGAGCCGATATACAACGGTAATTCATATTTTATTTCTTAAATGTAGAAACTGCCTCTAGCTTCATACTTCATGTCTTTTATATTACCTGCATGATTTGGTATTGATGTCCTTGGAAGTGTATAGTATCTTATGCCATGCAACAACTCTAGTGTCATTTATCTACACATTAAGTGTATTACCTGCTAAACGTTATTAGTTATTATACTCTGACTGGTTCACCTCATATCTAATAAGGGCATTGATACCATACCATGGTCATTTATTATTGTTGTTAAATCATGTTGTTATTGTTGTTAATCTATGTTGTGTTGAGGGCCTTATGGAAGA
>ENA-OREC01000195-OREC01000195.1-marine-metagenome-genome-assembly--contig:-NODE-195-length-19051-cov-12.190893_pt1 | contig 19051 bp, 6 predicted proteins | sample MGYA00248626_ERZ508543 | MGnify/ENA primary metagenome ERZ508543 (study PRJEB26211, sample SAMN05518279) | marine metagenome | isolation source: Puget Sound, Washington, USA | host: Bankia setacea...
TACTCAACATTGAACTAACTTACTCAACATTGAACTAACTTACTCAACATTGAACTAACTTACTCAACATTGAACTAACTTACTCACCATTTAACTAACTTACTCAACATTGAACTGACTTACTCAACATTTAACTAACTTACTCAACATTGAACTAACTTACTCACGTGAATAGAGATGTGTGTTTGCTATGAATGATACAAAAATGAAAACGGCCAATACGTTTAAATACATGTGTAACACTGAACCTCCAACGACATCACTGTATATGTAAATACAAGTCCCATTTCGACAGTTGGAGACTTCTACAATCGAATATATGAACAAAAAAAGTTTTCCTTATTTTGACAATAGCTATATAGTTATCGAAAACGAATGACAAACGTATCCAGCTATCATAAAGGAAAAATCAGCAGATTGCCAGTTGCCTATATTATAATTTGAGGGTAGATCGAATATTAGCAGCTGGGATATTGTTTATATATTTACCACACTTGAAAGTAATTTGTATAACTGTAGTAATACGTTTTAATCTGCATGTAGCGTTTAATCTTTAACAAAGGTAATACACCATGTTTATTAATACATTTAACAAACATTGAACTATAGTGTGGACAAAGGAAATTACTTCGAATTAGCTTGTTTGTAGTATTATATTTTTCTCATTTATGTAAATAATAACGAACGTGTGCTTTTTAAGTCAAATTATAAATTTTAATATTTGTTTTATATCGACTTGCTTTTCTTGCCAAAAAAATGTAGAGCCACAATCGCGCAATTTATAATGAAACAGTTGTGACATTAATTAAACTGTTCCACTCTGTTCATTGTGCAATATATCATACGGTGCCAAGTTGTAAAACTGAAGTCATGGAGGGAGTTGTAAGTAAATCATTATAGACAGCGTAGACCACCAACATTTTGACTTTTTTCTTGCTAGTATGAATTGGTTGTAGAAACTGGAAATCTATTCTTCACGAAATTGACTTTGATCGTTCATCATAGTAGGTGAAATGAAAAATCACCGAAACACATCATTAAATAACTCTTGAACTAGCTCCGTACAACCTCCATAAACCAAAGTTTACGAAAACCCCTTCAATATTCGACTCAGTAAACGTATCAAACGAACTTTGAGTTTCCCATCTTCAACGTTAAAAGCCTGTGAACGCAATATATCAGATTTCTCAATGACGGCGCTCCTGATTGGCTGTTCAAATGAGCTCATGAATATTCATGAAAATAGTTCCGCGCCGTGTAATCCAATACGATAACGGGAAGATGTAAACAAGTAAAGCGTACAGCGTTATCTTGCATATAATCTGCTGCTCTCTTGTACAGGGTTTCTCTATATATCTTATGTAAAGCATATATTTTATAAGCAATGTATGTTTTGTAGTTACACTAGTTTGAATCTGGCATTGTCATCGTACTTATCGTGTCTCTGTATCGATAGCTAAAGTTTACAAACTGATATTTTTCTATTGGCGGTCGCCTGTCACGTGACCACAGAAAGACGTTAAAGTTGCGCCCCCTGGTAATCATACATTTTATTACAGTAGGGTCATTCTGGTTTTACTGTCGTTGCTGTGAACTATATACGTCTAAAGATTTCCATAAAATTTTAAAAAGGATATATTTACCTGAAACGTGTTAAAGAGCGGAAAGATAAAATATACAACGGAGGATTATTTCTACATTAATGGCGATCGAGTTTACTCAATTATGTAAGTACATTTATTCTACTTTTCTTTCTACTCGTTAAAACAATAGCACTTATATGACCGTGTAGAGTTGTATAGCAGGTACACAAAAGTCTCTAGAAAAGTGTTAACATGTCAATAATGTTTCATGGACATGGATTTATAAACGACAAGGTTTTAAACAATCGCCCGGGTTTCCCTAAAAACTAAACGATTTGATGTTTTAACTGATTATCTGAAAATAAAAGAAATTTAATGAGTATTTTACTGTTTCTGCCTCAATGTAAACGAAGAACATTATTATTGCCTTATGCGGCTATTAAATCGGTTTAAAGCAACTTAATCGGTCTGTTTTATGAATTGAGGTTGTATGAACGTTGCCTCTGAAATGTTTATTTTATTACTTATGAACGACCGCTTTAGTTCCAAGAGGGGAGGGTATTGTACAATTTAACTTTATTTCGTGAACTTTTATGTTGGAATGTACACGTAATTCTGCAATATTGTCAGCTCGTCACATTGTCTCCATATACCACATGCCTAGGAGTGTGTACATCAGTTGTTGATATAAAGAAAAGGTTGAGCGAAATAACAACTTTGACAGCTTCAGGGAATGTGATATTGTCTCCGAATTGGATACCAAAATGTATAATCATTTTGAAATCAAAACTACATTTCACTTCACGTACATATGGCGGATTATCTCATTGTAATGGTTAGTTGGGGGTATCACGATGAAACATAGCCAGTCATGGCACGATACCAATATATTCATCTCTGGGTATCATTTTATTTAACTGTGTGTCAATTCGCTGACAACTGTCAAAATGAATTGTATCAATGTTGGGACAGTTTTGCTACAGTATTGGTTGCAGTCGGCATGTGACATAATTATGTAACGTTTTAATACAACAAGAGTGTGTAATATATGTAAGGTACGAATGCCACAAGCGGTCTATTGTGTATTCTTCTGTATACATGGATACCTATTAGCCATTAACACAGTAATTAACTAAATAACTATGTAACATGGTGTGTATAATTATACAGTATAGGCAATTGAACTAGTATGCGGTTTTTGTTCTGTCTATAAGGTTGTTTATTACCATATACTCTTTATGGCCAGGCATTTAGTAAAACTAATAACACTGCAAATCAAAACTTCACAAAACAAATCAAACAAAAACTAACACAACTTATCCCACAAAGAGACAACCAGAACTACTAGTACAACACAGAAAACAAGTGTAACAAAACTAAAAGTGGTGGAGATGTCTCAAAGAAAGAAATTGCACACATGAAATGAGTATCTGGTGACAACACTGACCAATGCGCAATCACGGTAAATTAATATTAGTGGTTATAAAAACGTAACTCTGACCACATCAATAGTGTTTACTCATGGTTGTGCTATGGTAATCTATCTGTTATACATACGGGCTCCATCTATCACCCAAACCACACTCATTCCCGTACAGTTTGGACACATACCATTAGTATTGTCTTTAATTAGTATTGTCTCACAAAACAGTATTGTCTCATATACTGGTATTTACTATTACACGCACATCTATAAAATACATATGTGAAGTTTATAAGGTTCCTAGTTAGAGGTGTGCTTTATGGAGTAGGTTGTACACTCTGTCGTTTGTAGGTATATTTCATTATTTGTATCATTTCTTCCTAGTTTAAACATAGATTTGTCGGGTTGTGTAACGTGTAGAGAATGTATTCATCAAATTGTATATACTAATATGGTAACTTTAGTATTTCATAAAGCAAACAAGCCTAAACCAGAGAGATTATGTTTGAACTGCGTCAATTTTTCTTGTAGCATGGGTCAACGCAGCTTTAGACTCATTAGTTCCTAATTGACTCTGTGTTCACACACATGCATAATATATATAACGAGTAGTCCGTTGTATTTATTTGGAATACGTTAGGTATAATAACAATAGCATTTTCCAACTAATACACATACGCTATATACACTTATCTGTACACTGGACAAGTTTACACTAATAGCTGTTTACGTCTGATAGTATCAATTTCAAATAAAAAAAAACCGGTTAAAGAATGCTGTTAGTACGATTACACCATATTCTAATTCACACACTGGGCTTCAGCACCCCACCTGTCCGTTCACAGCCCTCTGTCATCAGATAGCCAAACAGATGTGTGCCTCTCCATAAATTATTATAATCTAAAACCTTTTTTGTTCACCTATAAACCACTCTGCATGAGTATGTATGGATTTACATTTTTTCCGTGAATTTTCAAATATCCCTTATGTTCAACTAATTAAACTAAAATACATACAAACTGTTGGTACACCCTTTTTCTCGTCTAAGCTATTTCTAAACTTGACAAAAACCATTGTAAGCTAAGCTGTAAACAATTCAACTACTACCTTGTTTTTATAAGATATGTTATATTATGTTTCAACAAAAATGCTAATTCATGGTATATGTTTTAGTATACACAGCATACCACTTTACACTACAAAACCCAACATTAACCCAGGGTGGCTGACTTCATTTCAGATTCTGTTACTATTTGGACACTAAATATCGAGACAATTTCATATTGCATACTAAGTAAACTCGACAAACCAGGTAGCCATAGCCATCTCTTATCAACTATCTAAACTCAATGTGAAATATGTCGTTGTATACATGGACTATTTTCTATTGTTCGATGTTGTTTTTTTGTGTGTCTCTGCAATCGTCACACAGTTTACGTTTGACATCCTTCATTTCTTCTACCGATATGTTATGTTATATTTAAATGATCTGAAATGGTACTATTGTAGAAACTATGAGACTTAGTGTGTGTAGATAAATGTAATGTTAATATACTAAATATGTATATACTTATTCATTATGTTACAATCTATCGGTGTTGGTACACTTATAAAACAACACAAAATGAACTATTCGAATGTTCTTACACCTACTTGATATAATATATTACTTGTTTGACTTTTTCATTGAATGCTATTTGAACACTCCAATCGGTTTCATATAAAATATTGGTTGTAAGACCATCTTATTGAAAAAAACTATTTGAATACACAATTCTATGGGCTGCACTACTGGTAAATATCTCTTTTATTTCTCTATAACTGACCTGTCATACTCAAACAACCTTTCCCCGTATTTATTTTTGCCAAAAACCTGCGATCATTTTCGTTTTATTGCGTTATTAATATCAGATTTTTATGGTCACACAAATTTGACATGATTTACATTAAAGTAGGCGACGAAAGAGCGCTACTTCACCTTTTGCTAATCAAAGGGTAATGATTGCGATTTTTATTCCTTCATTTATTACAAACTATACAAGTATATGTGTTTCCACTCCGCGTATAACGTAGATAGGTATACCAACACTACGCTGGAATTTTCATACCTTTTTTATTTCGCTCGTTTCATGGTTTTTATTTTTATGTAACACCCGTTGACAGTTGAACCATGTTTTTGATAGTCCAATAAAAATAAAATTCAAAGACCCAGAACGGCTTTGATGTTTGTTGTTGGGTTAACATTTTTTTACGAACGTGTGCAACTGGCTAAAATCTGTCAAAAACATTTCACCCCTTCCCTTGAACTATTTTTCACCACCCCCTGAATTTTATTGTGTCCCGGCTTCACTCAATCATGTTCGCCACACAAGAGGGAACCAGACATTGCATAAAATCGTGTTCCGGTCATAAATTGACACTAAAAACGCGTGTGTAAGGTCGAGTTACATTTACCTGCTAGAATATAAATTAAGACAGAAACAAATAAAGTTAAACAGCTGTGACGGGTTGTTTATTGACTTTATGTATATCCATGGTCAATAGCAGTATTTGCGTTACTCTGGTTTTTTTTGGACATAATCAGTTCGATGTAAAAACTGCGAACTCACAGTCTATATTACTGACATAGTAAGTGTATTTATTTATAGGTGCATTTATTAGTTAACATTGTAACATAGTTAATAACATAAACATATTTGCACACTTTTGATTTGTCCAATATTATGGATTATTTTACTTAAATTTGAATAAAACTATTATTTAAGGAAACAGTTCCGTTTTAACAATTACAAAAGTAAATTTAAGAATATATATTTGATATTTGAAACAACATGTAGATATTTCAATGGCATGTGTATTTAGCTTACAAATAAATAACAGGTATAATAAATAGAAGATTATTTCTATTACGGGTGTAGCTTTCGGATTGCCAGATTTTAACACAAATATGTAGCAAGGAAGATGTTCAACTATCACATGTAGTCAATAAAAAACATATTCGACTTCACAAGATTTAGGATCTAAAATAGCAACGTAGATCTACCCAGTTTGAACTATGTGAGTAACACCATTCCTTTGCTATGTTGTTGTTACTTTATCAGTATGTATATTTTAGTTGAGTCGTATACCACACTAGGTTATACAGCAGGCGTGGGGGGTTCTGTAGCTTTACGAGTTAGCAGATTTTCAAATAAAACTCCGGCGTTTGTTAAACATCAACTTGAAAAACATTTCTCTAGTGAGTATTATGTGAGTTTGATGGCCATGCTCCCACACCGACTGAAAACTGATCCTGCTTTTAAACTAATTAGCTCTACGAAAAAAACACCAACGAATAACTACAACAGATTCTGAGGGTATTTTTAGTAACTTTCCCTGACTTTTCGGCTGATTTAGAATTCATTATTTGTTTCAGATTTTACATTTTTCTTTTGGTTTGTTTTAAGCCGTTTAATTCCTTAAATTAAATACATGTTTCAAGTTCATGGTAACGATTTGATTAGTTTTCTACAGCTAAACGTACATGTATTCTCACTGATTAGTTTAATGCTTTAACTACTTGTACTACAGACTTTACTGTAAATACAGAACCAACAAAGAAAATAACAATCGTGTTTTATTCAATGATGAATCATTCAAAAGTTCAACAATAAATTCGAGTTTTATTCAACAGTTATTTCAATACGAAGTTATCAGGTTATGAGTATAAACCTAACACTAACGACTCATTTATATAAATCACTTCGACGATCACTACTTTCACTAAGCCACCAACATTATCAGAGTAACAATGTTAATCCAAAAAACGATACGTTCGGCATGTTTCTATAAACCAGTTGTACGTTTAACAAGTTTGTGTTTTGAGGGGTTAAAATGCCTCCAGATGTGAACTTGTTGTGTATAAATGTTGCGAGATTTGTCGGCTATTGTGAAACCATGATATCATTAAAGTTTACATGATACCGGTATAAATGCGAACGTTTCGCCCATTTAATGCATTGTGGGTAATTTATGTTTCTTTTTCCTGTAACTGTAGCCGATAATTTCTCTCAAATTTGACGCAATTTCAGACTAATTTTCCTTTTAAACAAATCAGAAAATATTCGACTTAAATCTCAATTGTTCCACATATTTAAACACATCCATGTCTACGCTTTCCGCATTTTTCAAGTCATTTAATACAAACACCGTAACATTCACTAAGTGTGATAATCGCAAACTTTCGCTCGCACGACCTGGGCCAGGTTCTAACCAATGTTTAGATGTATTTGAAATGAAGCGTGCTCTATTACAATTAGATACCAATTGAGCACGCGTGGATTTTCTGGTGTTTCTTGAGTTTATTTGTTTTTGTCATTCCTACGGATCTGGTAAAGAAGGCGCAAATGTCTCTACGGGGAAACCGTCAGTGAAAATAATCATTTTCCGCTCCGCCGTTCCTCGACAAAAAGCCATTTGATTTTTAAATGGAAAATCTGTCATATTTGAAAGGCTGCGAGAGATGATAATTTACAAAGACTATAGAAGAAAATGTTAGAAATGACAGGAATTTTCAATGGATAATCTAAGTTTCTTTGTCTGACTGTTTGTTTTAATTGCTGAGGATGTATTTCTCCAGGATTTTGGCCTTCAAACGAGCAGGAATATTTTCCATTTACAAATACAAAACGTGCATATACAAAAACACCATCATTTTATTGGTGTACGTAGTTCCGTGGAGCCCAAAATACGCACGTGTATGCAAACAATCTACAAATATCAAACGAACTTGAACAATAAAATTAATCGGTCGCAATAAGTGTATCTATATTTTGTTTCGGTTGAAAAAGCAAGCGCACCGTTAAGTTGGTTTAAAACACATTAAATCGTTAAACAAAAACAAATACATGCATGTTTAGGTGCGGATTATGCAGTTGATTTTGCAGTGACCAGTCTAACAGGCTCTTGTTCGAATTAATTCTTATTCTAGGGACATAAAACCTTAACCAATTGTGTCTATGAAATCAGCCAATATATACCTCTAGCCTCCTAATAATGAAAACAAATACCTAATTAAAAATATCTTTTTTCACACTTTATTGATTACCTCATTTAAATAACAAATGATGTAGAAAAGGAAGGTTTTAATGATTGTTTAATTATTTCAGCGCTGTATCGACACCTGTCAGATGACAATTTAACTAATCATGCCACTTAAATTGTCTAACGTGCCCCTTTACATGTTGCATTAGCATGTGAGTAATTAAACATAAATCCGTATCAAATATTCCAGACCGACTTTGCTGATATGCGGTTTCACTGTGCACACATACTTATACTGAAATTGATAGAGATATAAAAGGGTTTGTGTACGTACTATTAACATTGAACCCTGCTATGATTACACACACTATTGAAGATCACATAGTTTATACATGTGCACATTGACTGCATTTTTGTCAAGGCAATGTGTTCAATTTATGACGACAACATGGTGAATAAACCTTGTCGGGAAGGACAAATGGGAAATATGTTTTGTAAAAGTACACTTGGGCTTTAAAGAAAAAATATTCAAATGTGTTTTTTTGTAGAATCTAACATTTTAATGACCAACCGAATTGTTGAGAGTACACAATCCAGTATTAAGTGCAAGTAAACGTGTATTTTTGCTATTTCCTAATTTAACAGAACAGAACCACAAGTTTATTAGATTCTATTAGTACATAAAATACATCGTCTTACAAACCATACTATAAAACTATTAACCGAGGCTTGAATTCGCGCATGTTCAATTTTACATGTACCTTTTTATATTTAATTTTTTATTCTGCATTTATGTTTATTATTTAAAGACCATTTGATGATAATATCCTATTAAAACACTATAGTCTTATATATGAAACATTTACTTCGTTTTAACTATGCTCCCGATAGTACTTACAATCGCCATTCTCATTAGAAACCTTAAAAATAGTGCATATAAATTTACATAAAATCTTGAAAATAATGCTTTTAGAAATTACATAAAATCTTGAAAATAATGCAAAACGTCAATGAAATTCTGTATTTTGTGTGGTGCGGAAGTGCAAGCTCATTGTGCAATATACTAATATCATGTTTATGTATTATTAATGGTTTGTATTCCGGCGGTCCACACTGGCAAGCAGATACTCTATAACGACCCGTCCGCGATGGAACCATTAAAACTTTTATGTAAGCCATTGTAGATTAGATAAATTACAATAAAACTCTCAAATCAAAAGGAGATATCTTAGAATCTAAGCTCTCTGTCGTCGACTGAAATTACAGGCACAGTTGTAGGAGTCCATTGTTTCACGGTTGTACCAAGTCTGTGCTTCGCTACTGGAGACTTCCCCCGTAGGTTTTGCATCAAGATGGCGGACGAAACGGGTCTAGAACACGGCGAACTGGCAATGTGGTCTTTAACATGTACAAGGTCTTCACGTACTCGAACATAAGTGCCTCTTGTTGGTATCAGTAGCCAATCTAAGAGTTACAAGTTTCCCCTCCTTCATAAATCCCGTCATTGAAGTCATTGTCGAAATATATGAGTACAGTCTGTAACCAATTGTAAAATATTAAAGTTGGTAAACAGGCAAACATATACCCAGAAGTAATTGATTGTCGCGTCTGCTGCACCTCTTCAGATTTATTGAAACATGGAATACTATCCTTCTTCCTCAGAACGATTGCGTAGTTATATGAGCTATGTCATCTTGTCTAAATTTCGATTTTGACATGTATGTCGGTTCTTGCTTTATCAGTCGTGTTGTGAAGAAACTTATTCTTACGTTATTGTTGTACATTGTTTAAAATTACAAATATGTGTGTATTTCTCTTTTCAGTTGTTATGTTAAATTATGGAAAGTCCTGCTAACAACATACTAGCCCATTCCGGACTCTCCCTGTACCCCAATCCAATCAGCACCACAGTCCAAGGTCTCCTGTCCTCTAGTCCTACACAGGAGTCGACGTCATCACGGCTCACCGGAAACAACTCGTGGGGAAGTTACGGTGGTGAGAGTGGCCTCGTGTCCCATAACTCGTGCTCGATGGCGTCCTATAGCAATTTACCTCTTGGGCCCGGTTTTTCTATGAACAGTAAATATAATGCAGCATTCGGTGGTACCACGTCGGACTATTTGAACTGTAGACAAATGGTGAATCCAATGTCACCGTTAAATGCAATGCCGATGCGAAATTATTCATCTCCATATATAGACATGTATCAGAGTCATACAGCAGGATATCCTAATGGTGGATTTTACCCGGATATGACGTCAGGGATTCCCCCGTTTCCCGGTAGAGATTTAGAATGTCGTCCACCACCGTCCGACTCGGGAGAAGGAGGTAATATAAACAATTGGTTGATTTATTATACTTTAACTAAACTAATAATGTGTCTTTTATTAACACGTGTTTCGAATACATCACCAGGAAGAAAGACTGCAGTTGACATAGTATGTAAATGAAATAATACCTTTACACAAATACCATCACACATTGGAAATAGTTGATATATTAATTGAACGTAAACATATTAAGCTAAATATACAATCAAACAGGACCTGGTTGATGTTTACTTTAAAGATATACTCTGAAGATAGAAACGTATTAGAAAGATGTGTATCTGATATAGAACAGACATACAACTCTTGTTTAACTTGTAACGTCAACATGAGCACGAGTGTTACTTTAAACTACATACTGCTTATCATTGATTTCTTTAACTGCTATTTATGCACCTCACTGTTAAAATTCGCAGGCAATTATTAGGACATCACCATACTTACATAAACATAAACTCTAATTTGAATTTAATCGATGATTTACTTATTCAAGTCTTGATCACCACGTCGATTGCGAAGCATGTCGATAGTCAAATCTCGAAATCTAAGTATTTGATTCCATAATATTATCGAGAGTATCAAGGAAGTAGTTGCCCGTGCATCTGAACATGTACCCATCTTGTCTTCTAGCTGACCTTTGACCGCTGAACCTTTGCCTGCGGGGTCGGGATTTTTTGACATCATTAAATAACAAGTTAAACAAGTCAACTTCAAAACATCAAACAAATTAACAAGCTGTCTTAATTCGATCTTGAAATGTATATTTGACCTCAACAGGAAAAGATGTCACCACAATATTATCGAACTGTATTTAACTGTGCTATTTATAGATATAACACATTCACGGCCTATCACGAGACGAGATTCATTGACAAAAATTGACAGATGGGGAAACCGAATCTAACAAGTCATGATTCATTCATTCAAGTTCATGTTTCATGTACATCTTCTCTGATCTCTCAGCTCAAATCATACAACCAAACCGTCCAATGTTGTAATGAGCGCTATGCACAGTTCGCCTTTACATCTTGACTGCGCTCGTTGTTTTCCACCATCTTCCGTGGGATACGATTCTTGGCAGAGATATATAAGACCAATTTAACCAGCCAGTCTTCTCTGAATGTGTGCATTTCAAATGTTACCTTAGAGCCAATGTAATTACTTTATATATAAAGAAAGTTCTAGCAGAAACAAATGTGTTCTGTAAAAATGGTTAACATTGCCTGAGAAAGAAACCATCTGATTCCATCTGTAGTTCCATAGCAATGTCTGCCGTAGAAGTCCATCTGGTCAGTCTAACTCACTTGCTACAATGGATGTTAATCGAACACGTATCCAAATGACCGTGTAATTAGGCAGAACACGTGCGAGCGTTTAGGAACGATGTTCTAGGGATAGTAAACATGCAATCAAGTGTGCACACTAATGGCCGCTCTCTGATTGGTTCCCGAAACAGACATGCCTAATATTTTATCCGTTTCCGACATCTATAGCGGCTACTTTGGTTTATGACCCCAAATCATTATTTGCCGTTGAGGGTAACTGTATTTGTGTATTTGTGCACATGTGGGATAATGCCATTGGTGGACTGAGGTTCCGATGCAGCAAATGATTATCCCATTCAACTCTCTGTTATTTATATTCCTCTTTCGTTTTGTAATTTGGGTGGCCAATGCCAAAATTAAAAAGATCTCTGGCAAAAACTGACGAAGCAGGTTGCAACGAAGGAAGCATGGGTGATATAGCATAACGCGATTAGTTAAAACGTTCTATAACTTGACAACGAGTCAAGTAACACATAATTAGAGTGTGTGTTACATTTAAGGTGACGTCCCTGACACCGTATGACATATTTGGAATCGATAGACATACGATTTAATTTTAGAACATTTAAAATAACTATAGGTCAGGACCGACAACATTCCTGCAATAAAAGATCTACGTTTAAAACTTGCGCTGTTCCTACACGCCTTTAAGAACGCTTAAGCAACCGTGTTTCTGTTTTTAGCATTTGTATCTGTCAGTCTAAAGCCGTACAGGAAATGATCAAGTTTGACATATATGTACACCGGCGTGTCAACAAGTGGTCAGTCTAAACCACAATAGCATGCATGTATTGACAAGATGTGTATAAACTAATCGATATATAACACATGTCGACATATTACATACATACATAATGTAGTGCATAGCTCACTACAACTGTTATACAGTGATTAGAGTAATGAGCCGTTTTGATGAGTCAAACTATTATGTTATGGTCCAGGAAAAAAAGAAACACTATCTGCACTCACCATAAAGTACAACGTTAGGCCAATCAAAATTCGGTTGAGCTAATTATAGATCTACATTTAACGGAATTTGCATAAAATTCAAACTATATATAGAACGAACGGATTAAAAACCGTGTAAATTTAATACACTTAATCATTTTGGTCTGAAATTTAAATTGTTCACTGTGTAAACATTTCAGGCTGCTGGGTGAGTTAAAGTTGAAAGGCAGCTCTTTTAAAAGAAACCATTTGCTCATAAATTAATTGTTTGTGTTTTGGTACATCTTGATATGGTTTAATTAATTATACGTCGCTGGTTCAGAATAATTAATTTTGCACACAACTAGATTGTTCAGTAAAACTGCGAACAAAGCGCTTTTAAAACGCCAAACACGAATGGACTCCATCAGCTAGGACCGCTACATCTCAATTTCCATATTATGTGAAATTTTATTGCCAGCTCTGACAAAAATAAAGCGATACACTGTTTAACATTTAACTATTCATGTAGTAATTTGTTTAACGTGTAGTAAGCGCGTGCCATCGTGAAAACAGTAGGCGTGACCGTTGGACGCTCGGTACGCACCTCAGTACCAACATATGCACACATACTGCTCAATTGTTGTCACCATGGACACAAATGCACTCAGTTACTCTCAATTGTATTTGGTCTCAAAGGATACAAGAGAAAAACTACGATTGTAGAAATGACATTAGGCCGCATCAGAATCAAAGTTTTGTTTTGCATTATGTGTTGGACAGTTCTTATGTTGGGTATTGCAATCCACTGTCTGTAACATATGCTTTTAACATCACGTGGTACGATCTTTGCTTTACGTTTTGTCTGTAAATTATAAACACCCTTTGTACGAAGTTTGATACTGTTGATCAGTCAAATAAATTATTTTAAGCTATAACATGTACACCGAAAACATGTTGTTAGCTGTTTCTGTAAAACATATCGATATAAGACAAGCGGTGTAAGAACCAAATTCAACCGCATCGACTTCACTTTATCATTTCCTCAACGTTTATATTTTTAAGTTTCTGTCATCGCTTTTCTCTCTGGTCCGTAGTGTATGAAAGCTCTGAGAAGCACACGTCCATCTTTCACTACGCCACTGTCAACATGTCAGACCATTGCTGTTGTTACTTACAACTTTCTCACCTTGTATGATAATTGATGCATGTATATATTAGCGGTTGCTTTGAAGTGCATAAGAGCTCTGTCGTAGAAAGTGAAAATGAATGGCCAGGCGTATGTTAATAAATAAGCCTAGTTGTACGCAGCACCCGAAATTAATGGCGACCTTCTCGCTTGAACTTAGTTGTTCTGCTTAAGTTGTCCGACAGTGACACAATTTTTCCACAGTTTGTGGTTGAAACAGCCACCTGGGTGTTTTAGCCATCTGAGGGATTTCTTTACCTTCTTAACATATGTCTTCTTAAGTGACATATCAAAAGAGATTCCAGGCAGGAGATGTAGGCAAGAGATGGATTTTCTTAGAGTGTATGATTGAAACAGGTTAATGTCGATATAGCAAAGCTTACGATATAATTCAACCCTCCAGAATCTGTAACTATGTATATAAAATAACATACAATAAACTACATACACTATTACAGTCAGAAATGATGCTTACAGGCAAACTGTTTATGGCACAGTAAAATAACACGGTGGAAATATTATGCATTGGTTTGTATTGCGTGGTTCAGATATTATTATGGCTAATCCTTATTTTCATTTCGTATTCACGTGTGATATAGAAGCAGATTTTTTTCAGCCTGCAAATTATCATACGAAATCCATTTATCATTTATATCTGCTGCTATAACTTCCAGCGGATTAACTATACCGTCTGGTCGCACTATGGGTCCGTGCTGGCCTTCTATTGTATCCGCAACACGTTGATCCGTATAGGGTTTCTATCATTTAAATAATCTAGCAATTTAGTAAAAAATGACGTTTTGTTAAGCATTGTCTGTATCACTGAGTATCGCACAATCGGTGGAGATATTATTTTCAATTTTAGTGTGAGTTGAATTGGACAGCTGACAACCCATCATTTTTTTACCAAGTCGTTAAACTAATTCTAGTAATGGTTAAACTGAGACCTGTTTTTACACGTACATTTAGATGACACGTTTGCTTCAAATTTAATTGAAAGAATATCTAACGTATAACTAGTTTCCGAGATAGATTTGAATAGGATAAGATACGACTATAGCCAAGTTATATGAAACAGTGCTTGTGTAACCGACTTCTGCATTGATCTAATGAAGTAGGTAGCTCTTACACGTTAGTGGATGATGTCCTTATTGTAGATGCGTGCATGTATTTCGTAACATGTTGAAGACCTGACATCGGTTATTAACGTCTATTGCAGAATCCTTCTGGACAAGTCAGCCTTTTACACGGTTTATTTATACAGGCAGCACAACAGGATCAACTTGCTGTTTTAAGTTGTTTTCAATAGAGAGAGAGAACTAATTAACGTCAGCCTGTGATTTATGTCTTATGCAAATATCATATCTCGATATTAATAAAAGCCTTTGTTTTGTACGTACAGTAGACTTACGAGTGTAAATATACAACTGGCGTTTGATTAATGACGAAAATGTGTCACTTTACTGACACAAAATACCAATATATTGCGCCTTAGAAATACAGATATTATCATAATGATGGATAAATAACATTAATGCAAACGATGTAGTGTATGCATATGTAAAACCGCGCAGAAACAGAGACCGGTATTTATAAAAGTCAGTGGTCAGCCAACTGGACTGTCAATATGGCCTTGAACCGTCACCGACTGGACCCTCCCTTTCTCAAACCAAAACACGACTTTGACCTTTAGATCAAAACTACTTGACCTTTCAAGAAAATTAGGTCAAGGTCTTCGTTAATTGTATATTTTTTCAGATGAACAAATCCAATCCATCGTCCAAAGTAAATGAGATTTTTATCACTTCATTGGCTTAACATATATTAGGGGATATTTATTTTGCATCACATGTACCTGTATACTATTCCATATATATATTCCATGATTTGTATAACTTCTTTGGTTTATAAAAGATTGGGGACTATTTATGTTGAAGTGTAATTTATTCACATGTAGCAATGTCAGCAATATAAATTTAAGAGTTAATATAAGATTTGAAAACAGTCTGTATAACACGACTGCATGACAACAGTTCCGTTCTTACTTGATCCTAAATGGTCGACTAAAATGTCTGTCTGAGAATAACATCTGCTTCTTGTATGATCCAGTGACATCATGTTCATCGATTGTGTTTTACTTGTTATAGCGACAACGTGATGATTAAACGATGCCTTGATGAGGAAATGATTTGTGGGACAGATCTATGTTTAATGTTGAATTTGAAACAAAGTGTGCCATGTCAATTATTTCAAATTAAAACAGGCATGATCAGCGGCATTTAGAAAACGTACATACAACAAGCTAATTAGGCAAATGAAGGCCAACAATCTGCAGTAAAGCAACTTACACACTTCAGTAATCGTTCCCCTCGTTATCGAAGAATATCTTTGCAAGTAAAGTCAATTTCAACATTGGTTCAGGGAATTGAAACCGTATGAAATCATTCGAACAACGGCGATGATTATGTATCAATGTAAAAGCGATGGGGACTTTGGATACAAGCGTAAATCAGGGGGTAAAAGGCGAAGACAAGAACTAATTAATATAATACTTGAGTGATATTGAAATGCACCGGTGTACCTAGATGTCCGACTTCATGTCACAAATAGTCCCTAAGGTAACACAAAACTTTATCATTGTCAACAAACTCGTTTATCTCCGACCCTTTGCTACTCTTGGTGTAAGGTTTCACGTCAGTTGTAACTTGAGAAAGCACTATAATTGGAAATTCTTTCTTAAAACTGATTGAAAAATCTGCACCAAATAAATTTCATAAGAAAGCCGGCATTGATTTAAGACCTTATTGTTTGGGGTTTTAATTTTTTTCTTCAGGAGTTGAAACAAGTTTTGGCAACGTTTAGATGTTATTTTAGCTCGGTCATTAGTTTTATACAGCAGAATCAATTAAAGATAATAATGAGCGTTTTTGTTACCTCAACATCGCCTTTGCATTCTTACAATATTTTCCTATGAGTTACCAGAAGACAAAGGCAACGTTTGTGTATAAGTGCGGACTTCCCCAGCAAAGCCACAGCCTGTTACGTACGGCCATTAATATTTACAAAGTATAAGCGTGCGTGAATGAATAAGTTATGTAGCTTAAACCGTTACTCACTTTAGATCCAGCCGTATTTCGGTCTAACATAAGATTACAAAGGAGGAATATGCTTCGGGAGGCAGTTGATACTACAATGGCGGTTTTAGAAAATCGAATATAGTAGTTTAATGGCGTGAATTAGTAAACAGCACATGTCAAGAAGGCACGTGCATGATGAAAAGACACTTCCGGACACCTGGGAAGAGTTCAACGAAATAAAAAGACGATGCCCAACTGCTTATGTTACATTACATGACCGTATTATGAACGTTACAGCACCAACGTGATTATGAAAGTATGTGTAATGCAGAATTAGATATGGAAATCGCGATTAAGAGACTCGTCTTAATAAAGCAAGACTTTCAAACCATAGCTTATAATCTCCTTTACCCTAACTTTAATAATACGCTATAACAATATGCTAACAGAAATAGTTCCGTCATCTATGTACATGTGATTGTAGGTATTTGTATTTTAATTGTTGAAACTTGTGAATGAAACCGAGTCCTTGTGACACAGTTTGACCGCAAGTGTGTTTATAAATATGCCCAGTAAAGTGACCAATAAAATACCAGAGGCTGTAATCACAGGGGAGAGGGGGGAGGGGGTGTGCTCTCAATTGCTTGAGAACGTAGTTTTATAGGTCTAATGAGATTTATGGTTCCTTGACAAATTTACAACCTGATTTGTCGTAAATACGGCTTATAGGCCTTGTGGATAAATATTTGCATTTGGTTCGCTAATCACAGCCGGACAATATGAAGGTGAGAATTTTGTCTTTCTGGATAAACTTTCACATGAAACGGCTGATTGTTGGATTACTATTTGTTTTGTTTTTTCGGTTTTGACGATATTTAACAAGGGTTCCAATTTGACATTTAAGTCAATCTTCCATAAGACCCTCAATTTATTTTAGTTCGATTGTGATATCAGGCTCGAATCCGTTCCTGGAACCAACCAGTATTAAGCAATAAGGACAACGTTTCTTGCTCAAGGAAACAACGGGGGCCTATTTACAGTTACTCTTAACGAAGCATGTTACATATTGCAAGTAGTTACGGCGCATGAATTTTGCTAGATAGTAAATCGTGTAACAAATCACATAAATCATAGGCAACCGTGTAATATATTATAACAACAAATCGTTAATTACTTCATTTATATTTACACTTGACACAAAAAGCAAGATAAATTGATGAACCTGTTTTCTCTTAGGTAATTCATTGCTTAACTGTAAATAAATTGTACATAAATACGCAATCAATCGATGGTTATAGTCTTTTAATGAAAATAGGTGTTTGAAGTGATCCGCTGACGGTTTTGTTATACCGGTATCTGCAGTAATAACTGGTGGCTTGTGTTTTTGGTTAACGTTACACAGGTCGGGTTAGTCTGACTATAGGTTTTATACTGATTTAACAACAAGGTCGCGACGTTTTGATCGGGTTTATGGTCACAGCACCGATTGCTAATTGCACAAAAAACGTTTCTAGCTATTCTGTTCTCAGTGATTACGCTATCTGAACCTATCTGGCATACAGTATACACACTTCATAAACAAATGGCCGGGTTTCCTGAGTTCGAATCACTAGTTACTGATAGAGCGGGCACTGGTTTGTGTCAGAAAGCTGAACCGTGCTCAGATGTCTTTGTGAAAGTATGTTCATTGTTTAAGGACATGTTTATCGGTATTGCTAGATTATTATATGTTAACCAAGACCGTACTCATAACGTTCAGTTGTCGATTGTTTTCCGATATACAAATGTATCATTCTTAGATGTAACGTAGCTTGTTGATAACATTATTTAAGTCCACAAACTTGTATTGATTATTAGTTTAGTCAAAAGTTATGAAAAGAAACCACTATACTACTTCTGGTAATAGGATACCGCAATACAAGTAGTTTTATCAGTATTATAATTATTATTACTATTATACTTACACATTTTATTGTAATTTTTACTTTTTAGATAATTAATATAATCAGATAATTATTGAGTTCAAGTTAAACAACACATTAAACGATTTTATTTGAAAACTAAAATGGTTTCAAACTTGTGCAATATCTCTTATGGACACGATAAAAACTAAATGTATTAAAAGTGCATGTAATGCCTCGTGATACAAGTACACATGGTTGAACTTTAGTGGGGATG
>ENA-OREC01000196-OREC01000196.1-marine-metagenome-genome-assembly--contig:-NODE-196-length-19047-cov-14.312968_pt1 | contig 19047 bp, 9 predicted proteins | sample MGYA00248626_ERZ508543 | MGnify/ENA primary metagenome ERZ508543 (study PRJEB26211, sample SAMN05518279) | marine metagenome | isolation source: Puget Sound, Washington, USA | host: Bankia setacea...
CAGAACCATATATGCACTTCAGGTTTTTATGGTCATTTTGTCAAATATTTCTCATGTGAATACAATTTAACAAGTGCCTATTCCATTCAAATGTATTTTAGGATGCTGCTAAGACAGTAGGATTCCTTTAACAAATCAAAGTCATCTGTTCTAGACAATTAGCATTTGAATTTTAGTTATATACATTATAGGGTAGGTTCCAAATTGCCCTTGTATTTTATATCTAAACTTAAGTACAAAGTGAAGCAGCTACAAAGTGCATCGCTAGCAGAACTGCACCACTGATGCAATTCATGGGAAAATAAAAGATATGTCATGGCAGCGTTGCATTGATCCAAGTTTAGCTTTGTGTTATAGGAAAATTGATTTTGTGAAAAAGTACTTGTATACTGCAAGGTATTGACGATATTGACCTGAAAAAACCCAAAAACACCACATTGTAAGACTGTGCCTCTTATCTGAAAATGAACGTTGCAGTATATGTAGTAATGTATTTAAGCTTCCATGCCTTGTTCACAGATTCCTATGTTACTTGTACCATCTAACTTGTATTGATAAAGCCATAATGTGTAGCTCCTCGTCAAAACCAATAAAGTGAATTTACATGAATGAATGGCCAGTAGTTTTATTGATAGCTATTGTGCCAAGTTTGGCAGTGGAAACAAGAATCTTGTGATAGATGTAGGTAGATATATTTAAAGTTGTATCATCTACTCTAGTTGACAATAATCAAATAAATGACAGATTTGGTAAACAACCCATCCTTGGTCAGTGATTGATGCGAATGGCTAGAGAATAGCTTAAAACGTCTTTCATAGATTATATGGTCCTTAATTTAATACATTGGTTAATTCTTTATTAAAACAAGAATTAAGAGTCTCCTGTAAGCAACCAGTTCTTCTGTTCAGTTCTGCCTATAAATCTATGATGCATAAGTAAACGACATTTGTTTATCATGCATTGTTTGAACTCCAAACTGAAACAAAGCAATTTAATGCTAGTCAAGCCCTTTCTCTTTTCATGGATATTTTAAACTCCTCTAGCTTGGTTTGCAATAGCATATCAACAGAACTTCTCTCATACTATCTGTTTGAGACATAAAACCTTTGCAGTACGTAGGTCAATAAGTCAGATCAGGGCACACAATCGATATGCGTTATTTCTTTATACAGTACATCTATATTAAGCATCTTTGCAAGGATATATATCGGTGACTTAGCCCCATAAAATACCTGAGAAGTGTTCCTGAGCAGCTCAGTGTCTCAGACTAGAAAATATCTTAATTTATCAAACGGGTGTCATCTTAACATTACCTTCCTCTCCTTTCTCTCCTTGGACAATGCACAGTGAAAGCTTTAAGTCTGTATGGGAGATTGCAGCTAAAATCGTCTCTAGTACCACAGAAATCAAGGACTGTTTTTCTTTTGTTGACTTAATGATGAATAGGATTGTAGAAAGTCCAGAACTATAAAGGGCAATCAATCTGAGGAAAGCTGAGATAATGTAGAACTTTAAGCAATGCCAAATAAGATTTCCATGTACAACAGCTGTGTAATATCAATTTGTCCAAAGGTTTAGTCAATAGTCCATAATCGTAACTATTCTGATGCATTCCTTTTTTATGTGCAATACCAAGCCAGAAAAGGTTATCCAAAAGCCATTCTCACCTGTTTAGCATGATAGCTGGTGTACTCATTAACTTTTTCAAGAAACTGTTTTTTCTGTAACAATAGGTAATTTACCATACCATAACTTCTTTATCAAACAAACCTACTCTAGTTGTTTTGAATTTATTAAAGCGTACACCATACATTTTTATATTATTGTCAGATATGCATCAATTACCCAGTAATTGACATATAAGTAAATACATGATATCCATCTTCCCTTTGGCCATATCCTTGGGTTTATGTTATAAATGTCACTATTGATTGGAGGTAGAGTTTTTCAGCTGTATTAATCAAACTTTTTGACCTCAGAGACATGACTATATCAAGCTCTGGAACCCAAGTACTGGATTAGGGGCCACCTGCTGCAGTGGTTATAGTGTGACTTGTAAGCAGTGGATGCCTATCAACTCAGAGTGCGAGCACCATCTAAGGCTCTCTTTGTTTCCTTGAGGAAGAAACTTTACCCTTATTGCTCAGTACTGGTTGAAACTTTACCCACATTGCTTAGTACTGGTTGAAACGTTACCCACATTGCTCAGTACTGGTTGCTTCCAGGAACGGACTCAAGCATGTATTAAACAAGCAATTCTTCTCTACAACTAAATTAAATCAACATTTTTAATTATGCCAAAACTACTGGATCAGATCATATAGTCCATAACCTTGACTTTTAACTGACAATGAGACCATTAATATTCACACAACAGTGGATGTTAGCAACACTTCAATCCAATCTAGTGGTATTGTAAAACTGAGAACAAATGTGCACAGTTTATAATTTTATTTGTAAAGGTGGAAGTTGTCCCATATTTCCCTTGAACTTAAATAGGTGTGTGTTTTAAATATACAGGATACAGTACAGTTGATAGATCTGCAAGTTATTTGATTTCAAGATTTTTTCCATTTTAAACAATCATACAATTAAATGAGCCAAAAAGCACCATTGTAAATGTTCAAGTATTTAAGAGTACAAGAAATCATACAACGTACTTTTATACTATTATGTAGGGTAGAAAACTTAATGTATACATAAATGTAATCAAAGCTTTAATGCATTATGTCATTATGGTCTGAACTAACGTGGTATTTGGGGGTAGCCTAATGTGTGCTAGATTGTTGAAAGCCTTAAGCAATGATTTTATGAACAATGAAGAAAATATAGAATAAAATAATAACATAATAAGATAACAGCAACGTTTGTTTGTTGTAGTGTAAGAGCTTTTTTGTTTTTGTTCTGGAAGCTTTCTGTTTTTCAATAAATGGATGTGTCTTTTAGTTTGTTCTAATTGGCTCGTTAAAAGTTTTTACACTTAATTTCTGTGAGGGTAACTCAAATGAAAATGTATTTTTCATTATTTTTTCTCGATTTTCATAATAACAAATCAGATTTACTCTTGTTGCCAACAGATAACATACTGATTTTTAGGCTGTCTAATGTTGCAACAGCCTTGAATCTGGCGACGCCCATTTTTAAGTGTTTGTTTACTGAAGCTTGGTGTTTCCTTATTTGTTCAGTTGTTTGCAAACATTGTCATCTTCAAACCAAACATCCAAAAATTACAGCTAAATCTATCATTTGATATATCACAAAGCTTCGACAAAGCTGTTTGTTTTCTGCAAAAAGGTTTTATGATAAACTGTTTCAAAATCAATTTTAGAGTTGAAGTAAGCTGATGATGGGTTATTTACTGCATTAGTTTCTCCTGTTTCCTTTCAAGAAAGGCTGCGTATAGTTATAAATTATGTCTTCATTGAAGTTATATATGGTCTACTTTTGGATAAGTAGGGATAAAATATATGGTTAAGAAGTGCAGACAAATACAGGGCAAGATTTAAAAGGACTATTATTTACATAAATAGTTGATCAAATGGGTCTGTGGTATATATATCTGAAAAAGTATAGTAATGTACAGTTTCTGTATCTTGTATTGGATAAATTGTAATGGGTATTTATTTACAGCAGATAATTAACTAATCGCCACCTGGTAGAGAACGTAGATAACACTCTGTATCTGAACTGTCCAAAGGCAAATATGTCCTAACCTTTTTAAACAAGTAATAAGAAATGGGGGAAGTCTGCCAGGGAAGGAATTACCCGTAACAGCCCATACCAATAAGCCTTAACCTGGAACAACCATTCAGTGAAGAAATCACCAAGCACTGAATTAAACAGTATGGATTCTACACTCTACATAAAAGTTAGAGACTAAATAGAACTAAGAAGCCCTTAAGGAATGGAGCGGAGCGGAGTGAGCGACGGGGGTCTTCTATGTCGTACAAACGGTTCTATTTAGCCTCTAACTGACTTAGTGTTTACCCTAGTTTTACTGCACGGACACAGTGCAATCACATAGAGTGAAGCTCTATTTCATATAGACGCCAATATAGACAAGGCTGTTTGGGGTTTATAATAAATTAACAGACAAATAATTTGAATTTCGGGCATTCTCATTGGACGAAAAACTAGGGTAAACACTAAATTTGTTAACATTTATGGAACTAAAGCACACATTTAAAGCTGTTAATATAGTATTGTCTTATAAAAACCAACGCAACTTTATTTGGCAGATACTTTTTTCTTATTGTTTTAAACCCTGTTTGTACACTTTTTACATGATTATCTGATAAAATAAGTTATTAAGAATGATCAGCTGTTTATTAAGATCCAAAAATAAATGTGTAACTTTTATTTTTTGCGTAAAACCGTTGTGTAGATTAATTCATGAGATATGATATATACATAAGACACTCATGTAGTCAAGTTGTGAGTGTCTCGTAGTGAACTTGTGAGTGTCTCGTCTGATGATGGTAGTTTAGCTCATATAAACACTACCAGCAATTACTTCAGTGTAGAATGTGATGTGAGTATACAGCATAACTGCCATGTAGATTTCACCATATAAATAGAAACTTAAGTATAACACTAATTGGGACTCACATAATGTATCTAAATAGAGAAAATAATATGTACTTAGAACTTAATGCATCTTGTGGAAAAGTACTAAATAGAGCACTTATATTGCCATAAACAGGTTCTCTCTTAACTTGAAATTTGCATTCAATAACACTCTTAGTTTTCCTACCTCATGTTACATTACGGACTATCTACTAAGATGATGCACCCGTATAGGGAATATTTAACCGTTTCAATTAAAATTTACCCATAACTTAGATATGGATATAAAGAGGACTTACCCATTACTAAGAGTACAGTCTACACAGCGCAGATTTTAAAAAGTCCCCCCGACCTCGCGATTTTTCATGAGCGCGGACAGCCACTCTCTGTCGCAGCGTTGAGTGGACAGTCCACTTGAATATAGGGTTCCAATCTTTTAGTAGCATGGAGAAGACACACATTGAAATGGAGACTAACATTATGGGGAAAATGTGCATCTTATATATGCAACCATACGATAATCTGTCACCAGGACTGCCCCCTGCTGTCTGTATCGCGGAGGGCTTAGTGAACGATCACCGCGACCGTTTGCTTGCTGTCCCCCGCGATTGTCCGCGCAAGATAAAAATTGTCCCCGGTGGTAAAGTGGAAAATGTAAAATTTGCGCTGTGTGGACTGTAGGTAAATGGGGACTTACCAATAACTAAGAGTGGTTTATAAGTTAGTTCATGTATAATGTGATGTATATGAATTGTGCTGACATTATTTTGGTAACCTGTAAACTGTACGTTGTAACAAGAATGATTTTGGAATTAATTCCTCTAAAGTTCTCTATGCAAAGCTTAAGAGCTTAGATTGAAACTATATACAGGACAACATTTGCAGAAAAACAAAATGCCTTTCGACAAGCATATTGATGTTATTATATGTATTAATAATTCATGACTTTGTGTATATGTATAATCAACGACAACATTTGCAGAAAAACAAACAAAAAGAGATCTAATGACATGCATTGTTATTTCATGTGTTTATAATTCATGGTGTCATGTACATGAACATGAGAACCCAGTGGCATGTTAGTTTAAATGTAGAAATCAAACTATAAGAAACAATATTCAATGGATTAAAAAAAGTGTTTTGATTGATTTTTCATCATATCGTAATAAATATACTCAAAAGAGGAGGCACTGAACTGTGAGAATGGTTTGTGTACAACTTTAGGTTTTCAACTCACAAGTATCTTTTAGACTCATCCAATTATATCAGTATAGACGGTTATTGCATGTTATTTATCCATATCCAGCTATTTTCCGAGAAACTTTGGTAAATGGTAGTAGCCGTGGTTACACTTATATGTTAGATTCTTATTGACTATTTTTTCTGACTGTATATCCCAGTGAGTCAGCGTCGGCCCTGTACAACTCAGTCCCAGTGACGTGGAATTATCAGTGGGTCGTCAGCTGGTTTGTTTAGAACATGTGCCTTTATTGCTCATAGATTTTGTCAGGAGATTTATATAATGACCCAGTTTTAAGCCAACTCCCTACTGTTACATCATATGAATGAATCACCAGTTTCTACGCTAAGTGAATACTGCTTGTTACGTTGTTTGGAATCTAATAGTAAACATCTACATAGAACATTGAGGTCTACACTTTATATTACCAGTATCTTTGGATTATAATAAATCTAAAATATGTATTTGCACATTTTGGGATCTATCAACTCTATCAACCTGTTTAAGATAACTAAATCTGTGTTACTAATCCTTCCTATGTCATTTTGGTCACTCTTTTCAATACCACTTATATATTATAAAGACAACCTTGGTAATTGTGGGTAGCACGTTTGGTAACAACATCAATGTTCACTATGATCCACAACTTGGCTTTTTTAGCTCAAGTTATTAGACCAACTATTTATAACAAAACTCAGATTGACTCTTGCTGTCCATATAGATGAAAGTCATGAGTATTCTCACAATCTCTACTCATGTCCTGCTCATCACATATTATGTAATATCCACCCTGAGTTCAAAACTACTCATCAGGGCATTAGAGCTGATGGAATTGTTGTGCCCTGAATTGAAGTCTATGAATAGAGCACAGCACATATAACTTTGTATCCAGTTATTAGTACAAACTTAAGTATTTTGATAGTGTATCACCTTAATTAACCCTTTGATTGTGTTGTTTCAGGCTTGGTAGTCTTAGCAGTGGGAAGGGAGATAAGGGGGATGATACGTCGCTATCGTCACCACGCCGCGAGGACTCTGATGCTACAAGTAAGTCATAAGTCTACAAATAATTCCTTGGAGCAAGTTTTAGTAGTAGAAGTATATCCATGGACTAATGTTAAACAATCATTTTATGCAACACAAACTTAGTGAACAGCAGACATTTGTAAACTGTAATCCATTGTTATGCATTTAAATTTTGCCAAAATCAGGTATCATAGACAACAGACATAATTGTTCATGATCATGGAGAAATATTAATGTATCTGACAAAATACTAGTTCAGAATTCTTCTACAATATTAAAGTGTTTGACTCTTTGCTTTATATGATTACGTTATTGGTTACTGTATGTGTAATCTCTATAGTGACAGATACACTTTGTAGTGGCTGGCAAGTATGTTATCTTGCATTTTAATCTAACTTCCTTGAATATCACACACTCACAATAGGATGTGTATTGTACAATTGAAAGAAGGGTGTAGACATTCTATCAACAGATAACATACCCTCTATAGCAAGGTGTTTGACATAGCCCAAACTATTAAGGCAAAGAAGGTTGTGTAATGTGTAAACTGTAAGAAGTGATTATATACCACTACATATGACAGGGGGATATGGATGTAGACCGTGAGTTTATGTGTATATGTCACAGTGTTTAATGAAAATCAATTAGCAATCAATTAGTTAATGCAATCAAGTCATTAATAGTTTGAATCATGTAACTGTGTATCAAAGGATGGCTGTGAGACTGTATTACTTTCACATGCAAAACTGTTGGTAAGGAGAAAACAGAAACTAGGTTTAAGCATGTTTTTATTCCATACACAAGTACACACACCACGCACATATAGATATGTATCACATAGGTAACCTTGTTTTCAATGTAATACAGTGTGTATAACCATTTAGAATATCTTTATTTTACACTAGTCTGATATAACTCGAGCCTTGACATGCGAGAAACCAGTGGAAAGCATCTCCATCGACTGGTCCATGCCCCGCTAAAAGTCACCCTTGTTGTCATTTCAATATAAGCTTTTATGAAACTCGTTTTGAAAATGGTTAAAAGCTCTCTAACATTCCTTAAACTCGTTTCATATTTGTTTTTATTAAGTATCAAGATTGATCCTATTTATATTTTTATAATATAAAGTATATAGATAGCGTGTTAAGATTGGGAAGAAAGCAAGCTTGCTCATCTAGAAACAAAATCTCACAAATTTAAAAACATTCGTCTCAATAGTAAATAAACAATATATATATACTTAGCTCTGACAAAGGCTGCCTCACTTATGTTTGATAGATTTGAGCTATGTATCATCCCTTTATGTGGTTCTTTACCTGATCTTACTGCCTTATTGAACAAGCCAAAAATATAAGCAGCAATACAATATAAGGCGTCAACAAATCTGTGTTATTTTCCTTTTGGTATAACCTCCATACAAACTGCTAACAATGGTCAATACCAAAGTTGGCAAATGTACCAGGGCAGCCATTTGTTACAGTTCGTCTTCTATTGGTGTAACTCGAATCATAACAAATCTTCACCCCTTTTTTTCATAGTTTTTATTCAAATATGTAGACTGTTATAGAAAATGAAGCCATGTATAGACAGTGTAAGAAAAAGCCAGTAAATACTGGTGGCCAGTCAGTGATTGTACTGATTTAACAAGAAATTTAATTAACAGAGTGCGCCACATAGGAATCACCCTGTCCCCCTGTCCGTCCGTACAGATTTCTTGTTTGCTTTGAAACACTACTGTTACAACTACAGATTCAGTATATATATAAGTCACTCTCTATGCTGGGTCACTGTCTTGGTCACAGGCATCTTCTTTGTATGAGTAAAAATAAATAAATTGAAAAGGATTGATGTTGTTGTTGTCATCATCATTGTTGTTGTTGTTGTTGTCAAGACTTATGTTACTAAACTTTAAGTCTGTTTTTGTGTAAGCTCGTTAATGTAGAAGGGTATCATGGACCAAACAGAATGAAAAATGTGAGGCATGAGTTTGAAATTCTAGTTTAACCTGTGTGTTTTTGTCTGTTGGATCACAATGTTTTACATATCGTTCATACTTTATTTCAGGTCCTTTGTTACAACGCGTGGCCATCATACAGAAAGATGATAATGGTTATGGACTGACAGTGAGTGGAGACAACCCTGTCTTTGTGGCCAGTGTCAAACCAGGTAACCTAGTTGTATTGCTCAGATGTATTATACAGTAAAAGTCCTCTATTAAAACTTCCAATTTCCAGTAATAAAAAAAACCCAGCCACTAACTATGTATTTTGGTCTCGCTATTTAGACCAATTTGCTACTAACACCACTTATTGTTGGTCCTGAAAGTTAGTGGGTCTTATTGTCAGACCCACTTCATTGTCATAGCCTCACATAGTTCACTGTCTGTGACCACTTCTGAATTCTACATTTCTACAATACATCAAACCAAACAAGGAGATTTTCCTAATTACCTCAGTATTATATGAAAGACACCTGTCTGCCCTTATAGCATGATTTGAAAAAATGATTTGTGCCAGTAAAGTTAAATTAGTCCAATAGTCAAAGAACCAAATACTTTTTCAGAGTTATTAATGTTGAATGTCACACCCGCTGTTGCCTTATTTGGTAGAATATCTTTCAATGGTTATGGGTGATTCAGGTTCAAATGGCAAAACAGTTTTTGTAGTAGTTAATTGCTATCTGACACTGATTCATGTCAGAAAGTTGCCAGGTGCTTGCAAAGAACTGATAACTATTTGTTTGATAAACCAGAAACGAGATATGACTACCTGACAAACCGTAAATACGGATAAGCTGGGTATTCTTTTAGTTTGTTAAAATTAGTTGTGTTTCAATTGTGCTTTACCTGTCACTGTAATAAAAATTATTTATACACGAGCACCACAAAATACCTGAAATATGACATTAAAAAGAAAATTCAAAGTAGTATTACCATGGTAAAAGGAATCTCTGAACCTCTGCATGCTTTCTTGACTTTGCACCAAGACAAATACTTACATGATAATTTCCTTCGACTTTCCTGCTAAGACATTACAAACTTCAGGCTGTCAAATCAACCGTAGTTATCATTGTGTTGCATTAAATGATATATTTAAAAAGAAATGATGGTCATCAGATGCCAGCCATGCTAGTGTTTTAATTTATTGTAAGTTCTAAATTACATGTGCTAAGGGAGATGACTATGTAAGGCAAATGGTAGATTTACAATGGGTTGATTAGCTCCCTTGACTCTAAAACTTACAATTTATGAAACAAATTCAGTAAGTAAGAGTGGTATAGATCAGGCATAGGTTATGTGGTTGTCAAGTCAGTTTTGTTAAATAAATCCTGTCTTCTACTCTAGTCTAGATAGGTTTCACTGTTATTGATAACTTATATATATGTGAGAATAATCATATAAGTACTCATCTCCATATACATTATACAAATAATTTCTCTTTTTCTTACAGGTGGTGCTGCAGAGAAAGCTGGAGTGCAAACTAACGACAAAATAATCAAAGTATGTGTAGCATGTCATTTTAAAGTTGAAGCTCATTATTTAAAAGTTACTACAAGTATGTACCTTATCTTGAATCTTACATCATTAATTATCTGCAGGTGCTTTATTAATTGGACACTTTGATTAACACTGTACTGTCTGCCCTACAGAGGTTGCTACATAAGGTCACACGCTTTATAGCTGTAAAATATAATTACAAATATTGATTGTCATACAAACTAGTGGTACAGTAGCTAATTGGTAAACTGGTGTAAGCACATTCACAAAGATATGTACGGATGATTCGGTCTAGAACCAAACTCAAAATCTTCACTTGAACGACTATCTGAAGAATTTGGGTCACCTTTTTTTTATTGAATGCGCATTTGGGTCAATTCTAAAAAGCATTCATAGTCAATATAATTAATTAATAATGCTATGGAAAAGTTTAATGAGCAAACACAATAATAAAGGACAAAATGTTACCCTGTACTTTCCATGTTCTAGATGTTCTATACATTGGTCACACATTCAGGTTTGTTCATTGTTTGGTATTCAGGGCAATGCAACAGTTGCTTCTAGTCATGACATAGCTTGTGGAGTTATCTCCCTTTCTTGCTTTTATCTGACTCCTAAGATTCTGTCTTGAATGAATTTAGATTAGTTTGGGATGAAAAATTGAAAAATTGTATGTAAGTTAAAACTAGGGGAAAACTGCATGGTTTTAAAGAAACTGCAATTGGAGACCAGTAAACTTGGATACTTCCACAGTTAAATAAAGAGAAAATAACCCTAAACGTAATTGGGATTTAGAGACACCTGCGTAAAATTTGATTGTAAACATCCATCCTTTACCAGTCATTCCCCCACATGGAAATAACTGTTTCATTAAGAAAACTTGGCTCAGAAAGAGATAGAGCTGGTCATAGATCTGTCCTATACTGTACAGACTATGGATCATATTTAAACAGCAACAATCTAGTTCCAAATAATCTAGTGGTGGCAATTCATAAGCAAAGAGCAGTCTTCTTACATAAATGTTTAATACAATGTTTATATAGACATTAAAGGGTTGAACAAGACATGAGATATATGCACACTACATTTAACTTTACAATACATCATACCTATGTGATTGTTTGATTGCATAACTTATATTTTCATGTGCAGTTTATCAAATTTGACTGTAAATGAGAAATAAAATCATAAATCATTTTACACAAAAACACACACAAAAAACATGAAAAATAAGAAAAGAAACAAACCATTATATTGTAACTACACATGTTTTTTATTGCTAGAAGACAAATCATCAGTTTGAACAGTTAAACCTATACAATGTCCAGTAAACAAGTAATAAAAACAAGTAAACACAGGTAAAACACGTGAAGTCAACACTAAAAACAAACACAAAATCACGTCAATTCATTCCTAAAGCCACTCAAACAACAACTGTTTATAATCTAATTGATGAACCAAAACAATAGTAATTAGTGCTCATACCTGAGAGTTCATGTACACAGCTAAGTATAGGAGAGAACATATTTTGTCCATCTATCTGTACACATTAGACACTTGTGCATGTAGAGCCAGTGACAGTCACGTTCCACTTGTTATTCATGTGTGTTTGTGTTTTTACAGGTAAATGGAAAATTAGTGACCAACTCGAATCATCCCGAAGTTGTTAAGTTAATAAAAGGTAAGTGAATTTGTTCCATTTGTAGTATGTAGTCTATGCTTTGGTCACATGTTATCCTATCAATCTTGCAATGAACTCAAATGTAGCTTAATTGAAGCTTAATTAGATTTGCTTTTATATTTCCAATGTTTTTACATAGCTTAGTAGAGAGATCTGATTGTTGAAAAAATATTGGCACATGGCTTTTATTTCATGCAAACAAAAGGAAGTTTGTGTCCTTTGTGTGTATTGGTGTATTGCAAGATTGATAATGCTTTGACAAGTTTACAGTTTTGTTGAGAAATTGCTTATAAACACAAAACAATAGAGTGATATTAGAGGGAAAGAGAACAACAACCAGAAATTGAAACGGCATGTAAAGCTGCATAGTTAGCATTTGTTTCAGGTGTTGCAAAGGTAAAACAGTTCCTTGGACCTTATTTTCACTGGGGAATTTCATCAAGGAAGTTTTATAAAAACGATAATATGCTTAAAACGTTTCACTAGTTGGTGTTTCCACTCTTGGTGGTTGTTATGACTGTGATACAAGGAAAGGTGTATCTAGAGCCATTGTACAGGTGTGTGTCATAGTGGGCACATGGTATGGGATGGTGAAAACATGTGAATGCTGGTTTCAAGTTTCTGTATTTTCTGAATGGGACAAGATGCTGTTTTGTATTTGAAGAATTCTATTGGTGTTTTATTTCAATGACTTACAGGGAATGTTATTGTTACCTGTGTATACTTGTATCAAGAAATGAAATGAAAGGGAGAAGTTATATATATATATATTATTCTTATTAAACTGCTATCAGAAAAAATGCAGAAAGTTAAACATCTGATTTCAGCTCCCTGTATGCAAGTGTTACAGCTAAAGAAATGCTGTTTCTAAATGCTAATAGATTTACACAATCTTTAAATGATAGCTCCATCAACATAATAGCTTGCTCCATCTTACATAACAATTAAATGTATTATGAAACATATGAGCAGTTTTTAATGTCACATAGCCTTATTGCACTGACTCTTGTTTACCCACCAGTACTCCTTTTCAATGTAACCTTCAAGTTTAATATACTAAGAGCTAACAGAATAGTTGTAGTTGTAAATAAGAGCTTGTAGCTTCAATTTAAACATTACTGTTGCAAATTACTTTATATTACACAAGTTTAATATAGCTCGAGTTCAGAAATCTAGAAATTTACGTTTACTGAACTGTGTTATAAATGTTTAAGATCCTATATTATACCATGCCGGGAAAGAGTTTACCAACAAATTCATGGACTTATCCTATTACAAACAAATTACCAAAACAACGATGCTATTGCAGCCAAGTGTTGATCATAAGATAGCTTAAGAACTTTATGCCTGAATTTGAAGATGAACATCAACAGAACCTGGACATCTAAACAATAAACAATGGCTCCATGTTCTTGCAACAGTTTTAATGTAATCTACACCGCTACAATACTGTAAACAAAGTTGACTTACTAGGTCTTGTTTTGCTAAGGATTCTTTTATATGTTTCTCAATCCCCCCTCCCCACTGTGTGACCCCCTCTCTATCCCTAGGCCCATCTACCAGGTGTTTTCAATGAAATGTATATAATGTATAATCTTGACATAAATTTTATATTTGGCCTCATCTGAAAGGTAGAAATCCCAGATATACAACAGGCTACTTCAAAAACACACCACACAGTACTACTGTAGGTTGGTTTATTCTGGTTCACATTTAGAATTAACAGAACCAATTAACTTTTTTTGTTTACATTACATTACACAGTAAGGGGAATGCATTACATAGAGAACTGTGTAATCAAACATCTTTCTGACACTGATCAGCCACTAAATATAGCAAGCTTTTTCTGAGGATGTTAATCCCAAGATATTTTTGATCCCAATCGAATATAAAAAATGGGTTATTTGTGAGAAATGTTTGGTAGTGGAGGCTGTTTATTACCTTCCAGTATTTCTACATGGAAGTTAAGAGATAAGGTATCTTTGTAAGGAGGTTTAAACACTTGAAGCTTCCTGCCGGCTTTTCTACATGTTCTTACCTGTGGCGGGGTGGAAGAGTTTGAATGGTTTCTCTCTGCTAGTGATACAGTCCTAGTCTCTTACCTAGGCTGTAAACTCTGCTATCATTTCTTTTGCGAGGCACTAACTTTCTCGAATTTTGTCGTTCTGCAAGAATTTAAATACTCATTATGATCAGTTGCATGCAATGTATGTGGATGACTTATTGTTGGAATCTACGCATTTATGAACCATCGAAAATGTCTTATTGAAGAAAGACCACGAAATGTTATGCCCACGAAAGTATATGATTGTACAGTAGTGTTCATTAGCAGTACCTGCGGTATGAAGTGGCTGTTAGGGGGAGGTAAAGTGAAGGATTCACATGAGGTAAAGTGGAGGAATCACAAGAAGGTACCAGCATGGAGGCATTTAAGTGATTAGTATCTGCAGTAGCATCACTATCCTCGGCCTCTCTACCCTCAGGATGTAATATAACAGTAGGGCACAGTCTTTATAGATCAGGGGATTTAGATTAAAGTCTTTTATATCAAATGATTTTGGGACTGAGTACAGTTCATATGATCAGGTGTTTTTGTTTGAAATCTTCATGTATGATTGGAGGAGTGAATGCGAGAGAGTTCTAAGTACTTCTGAACAAGGAAGCAGATAGAGCTCTTTCACATTCACTGCTTATAGCATACATGTATTACAACATCGTTTTGAAGCTAAGTGTGTTACACGCTAGCACAAGTTGTTGTTTTTGACCTCCTATAGCCACTTTGACTGCATAGTGCTCTTCTTCAATGTTTCTAGTCCAGTGTGGGACCGTTTTATCAATAAGTCTAGTTGTACTTAGCATACCTTAGTATGATATACTCTTTATACCATTGGTCAGTTTTTCATACTTAAGTGAAATATCAGTTCTAGGACAAAAAAAGTAATGGATAAAATCTGGGACGGAAATCCTTCGAAGTTGGAGCTCATTGGCCGTTGTGGCGCGGATGAAAAAACGATGACCACGCAGAACTGACAACGTTGAACGCCAAAAAAGAGAGAAAAGTTTTAGGACACATTAATGAACCGATAACCTGGAAAGAAGCCCCTTTACTTCAGAAAGATCATGTTTGTTTGTTGATGGTGGAATCAGTGACCTACAGTTATTCACTTTCGGTATTATCTAGACATAAGCTGTTTACTGAATAACCTGTATTGTTTTAGAGCACAAAGACGTTTCAGTCATGGTCAGTCAATCTTCAGTTTGTCATGAGCCACATTACACACTTGGCATAATACGACTGCTTACTGTTCTCAAGTTCTCAACATTGAATTTTGGTGGTACATATCTGATGATAGTTTTTATGAGAAGTTGATGTGAAGAGTGTGTATGTTAGTTCACATTACTTGACCCAAGGCTGCATATCTTACCCCAGAAAGTAGCAGTAACAAGTCAATTTGTTATCACCGTTATACAAGTTCTTGATTCATTCTGTCTAGAGGGCCAGAGATGATTTGTGATGTAATGGTATTGAGAAATTCTCATGTGTACAAGAAGAGAAAACACTTGAGTATATAACTTGTATAAGTTTTACTTGTTTACAATGATGAGTTACAACTGTCTTGGATATTAATTACGCCAGTTCACCAAACAACACTTCTCTCTCTTTTCCCCCCAGCTAAACTCAGTTGCCAAGTATATACTGCTGCGGTATCTATTTTTATCAGATGAATTCCACAGAAAGAAGGCGGAAACACAGCATTTAGGCTTATCAGTCAATCGAGTTCTGAATGGAAATACACAAGTTCCAATTAACTAAATCTTCATGTGATGGATATTTTGAATGACCAGTGACCTGAATGGACATTTGATTCAGTGGGATTGACCACAGTGAATGAAAATCTAACTGGACATTGTATATGAATGGATGTATTGTTTTGACTTTTTATGATAAAGCAAGGGGAGATAATCTAACTTGATTTAAACATTGTTCAATGGATAGTGTTGTAACTTATAATTGTGACTTTATACAAGGAGGTTTGTGAATATAGAATCTGCGCTTTGGGGGTAAATGTAGCAGTTTTCTACCTTTCTTCCCAATTAACGAGTTTTTCCCTGCTCCACCATTGCAATTTCAATTTGTGTTGAGTAAGATAACAATTTAAGATCTGTCATATAGAACAAATCAGAATAAATGATGTCTGTGCTGCAAATCTGATATTTAGTAATTTGTAAAGGTTTTTTAAATCTTCACTCTGGATTTTGATTTTTTTATGTATACATTTTGATATTTATAAAAACACATAAAACCTTGATTCATCCATACGCATGAATATCAGTCGAAAAGATGATAATGTTAATACAACACCATCCGAGTGTTCATAGATCAATGGATGAAAGTGAAAGTGTTCTAAGTAGTACTGAATAAAGAAGCAGATAAAATACTTAACCATTCATCCCCCTGCTGCAGTATGTTTATACAGAGTGCACTATACTAGCTTTGCAACATGCCTGAAATAGAGTTTGTTTGTGCTGCATGAGGATGTTTTCTTTAGACCTAAGACACTACAGTTGTGCAATGTAGCATGGACAAATCATTGTGAATGTATTGGGCGATATTGTGAAAGTGAACTTGTGAAAGATTTGTTTATGTTTGTTCTCCTGTGCAGCAGATTGAAACGTTGTTTTTGTATTAAAAAGCAGTTTGGTTCATGATTCAGGGGGAAAAAATGTCCACTTAGCTTTTAAAATTCATGGAAGTGTATATTAAGCTACCCTATTACAATGTTATTGCACCTGAATTTGGCAACTTTAAATCTGTATGTATGTTTTATTGCTGCAATTAATAGGTGTAATATGGATGTCTTTTTTGTACTTAGATTCAACAGCTCATAACGTCCTCTTCAAATTGTTCAACGGAAAGTTTTTTTGTAAATGTTTCCTGCATATTTTGGGTTTAAGTAAGTAAGTGATAATGTTGTTGGCTATTTGCTGGTATTTCCTTGCAATGTTCCATGGCTGTTCTTCTCTACTCTTACTTACTATCTATAACAATTTAAGGGATTGTCCGCAATAATGTAAGAACTGCCATCCTAATTCATACACATTATGACACTTGAAAAGACACCCCTTCCCTCACTGCCCAGGAATCATTTGTTTTAGTTGTCATGACAATTTCATAATATCGGTTAAAACTCAGCAAATTCATGAACATTTATACTTTAAGAATTTCATCATGAATCATTGTGCAGTATATTAAGAAATTAAAGAATTAGGGAGCCACCAGTTATTATGATGAGTTGTTATGATTGTATAGGAACTGTTAGTATACAGGATGTTATCCTTGGGGGTTGGGGGTGGGGTAATGGGAGACAACTCTTGTTTGTCCTGAATCACAGACTGGTTCTTACCAACTCCTGATGGGTTATCTACAAGGCCCAATTATCCAATCAACTTTGAGAACTCTGAGTCTTTTATGAGTGATCCAAGAGATAAGAGGCCCCCATGCCTGGCTCCCATATCTTCCTCTTTCTGTCCACCCCAATTCCCCCAACCAACTTTTGGTCTCCCCACCTCATAGTTATCTACCCTCATCAAATAGACTTTGTTGTTAAAATCACAGATATGAAGCTAGAAACCTTGATGATGCCTGGCACTTAACAAGAAAATAGCTGATGTTTCAGAGCTGATGTTTTGATTGGCATTAAGATAGTGTTTCAGACGTTCTGACTGGATACTTGTAGAATTACTTCCCCTTGTTTTTAGCTGACCTCTTTTAGTTAACCAGAGCCTTAAATGTTTTGTTTTGTTTTGTATAGTTCTAGGTTGTATTCAAGTCAATGATAAGGAACATGGAATTGATTTATAGGAAGTAACAAATGTCTTGCCTTCTCTAAGGGAGTGCAGAGCCAAAAGTCTGATCAAGATTGAAGTCAAATGAAGTTAATACAAATGTTGATGTTTTTGATGGATTTGCAGTGACTATTTTTGCAAAGACTACCTTGGTTGCTTTCTGTGGTGACACCACGGATTTTGATATCTTAGAGTGTGTAGTTTGCCTCAGTTTATATTACATACAAAGTGTTACTTACCCCTGTGCATGCATCTGTCTGTCTGCCTTGTCCATCTACCTTGTCTGTCTGTATGTCTGTCTCTTGGTCGATCAGTCAGTCAGCATCTCTATCTGTCTGTCTGTCTTGTTTGTCTGTCGTGTCTGCCTGTCTGTATCATGTTGGAGGAATCCATCATCCATTATGCACATTTCTAGTGTACACATGTCTGCAGGTAGTAGCCAGATTAAGAGTGTATACATGTGCAGCTGTAAGGTATAACTTATATTTACCTTTCTCCCTTGCTACCTTGTCATAACAAACCTACAGCTGCTCCATGTTTACAGGGTTTGCACCTCCAATGGTTTTGTTTTTCTGAGATGGAGGTGGTTTTCTCACATCGATAGTTTTTTTTTACCTTTTCAATTTTTTGTACACTGTCAGGGCTGTGTCAGGGTTTGCCATTTGATTTAGCAAAGCTATTTCCCTATCTAGAAGCCTAACATACTCAGCTGAGGCAAAGCTTGTTTTCTGGTTTCTGGTTAGAGGAAAAAAATGAAGATTACTTGGCAACTGACTTAACAAAGACGTTCTTTATTCTCTGTTGCCAAGGTAATGTCTTCTCCCAAAGTCAATACATATATTTTCAAGCAAAGACTGAGCATTGGTAGTAACAGTGTTGTGTTATTTTGCTCACTTGTCTCATTCATGTACACGCTACCTTACTTTCGAAAGATTCATGAGATTTATGAATGTCTTAATTGAATAACAAAATGCACCTGGATTGAACAGTTATCTTATAACCTGGATTGAACAGTTATCTTATAACCTGGATTGAACAGTTATCTTATAACCTGGATTGAACAGTTATCTTATAACCTGGATTGAACAGTTATCTTACCTCATTTGAACAGTTATCTTATAACCTGGATTGAACAGTTATCTTACCTCATTTGAACAGTTATCTTATAACCTGGATTGAACAGTTATCTTA
>ENA-OREC01000197-OREC01000197.1-marine-metagenome-genome-assembly--contig:-NODE-197-length-19039-cov-13.386035_pt1 | contig 19039 bp, 7 predicted proteins | sample MGYA00248626_ERZ508543 | MGnify/ENA primary metagenome ERZ508543 (study PRJEB26211, sample SAMN05518279) | marine metagenome | isolation source: Puget Sound, Washington, USA | host: Bankia setacea...
TATACAAGAACTAGACCATTTCTAAATTTGGACCACCTTTCATTGTTCAGAGTGAGAAGTGATGGAGGCAAAGGTGCACTGTATATGTGTATTTCAAGGCACTATGCATGTCAAATGAAGTCCACAAGTTATAATACTGTGAAGTTTGATTGCACTTAAATAAACATATGCTTTTAAATACATTGGTATATCATATAAGGGATGTCCTAGAATTACATGTCCTTTTGCCATAATTTAAAAAACTAGAAGTAACATCAAAGCCTTTAACTCTGCAAACAATCTTTTATAGTTGATAATATATGTATGAAGTATAGCTAGGACATATCTTGTATTTTGTTTCGCCTCATTAATATGACACAGCAATAATGTTGTGACATCCTTGGTACAAAAGAAAGGCTGATTACAGAAGAATTTCTAGGCAGAACCGTGCAGATGTAAAAATGTGCAGATGTGAAAGTAAAGTGTATGATGGTTTTGTTGGTTTTCATATACTACCATTACAATGGCTTCCACTGTACAGGTGTCTTCATTGCAACTGTACTAAATATTCTTCACAACAACAGAAAGATCAAAACAAAACAGAGATCATTTTTCAAATCCTTTATTTTCATGATATTCCGCTCTTCTATATGGCTTTATATAATGTACATATTTACACACAAATCAGTAACACTAGAGTATTTGTAATACAAGTTATATAGCACTATGAAAATACATTAACAAACACAGTAACAAACAGCGCAAGTTAACACACAAAGCAGCCTACAGCTGAGCAGCAGTCGCCTACATGTAAGTAAATTAGTTAAAAGCTTTGATACACCATTCTATCATCAGTAGTTTTTATACTATAATGCTGGGAAGGTATACTGTGGGGCTTTCGTCTTTTACAGCAAAACTGACTACATGCATGCCTCAAAACAAGGAAATAAAAAGATTGTACGATGACACACAGACAAGTTAAAAACATGCGTAACAGAAGACAGTAAGACGAGTGTAGGAATGTAAAAAGCAGAAGAACATAAAATCACATAAAAGAAGCAAGATTATAAGTCAGTTTTGCTGTGACTAGTTTTTACACCTCACTTGCACATACCGTTCCACACATAAAACTGGTGTATTCAGTATTCACTCACACTGACATCTAACATTAAGGGTTTGACCCAACAACACAAAACACAGTTGAAGATATCTCTGCACAAACACAAAGTGAAGACAATTAACTGTGAAGTAGTCTACAGATCTAAATAAAAACACCAACTCTTTAAAAAACTAGAAAACAAACAAGTTAAGCTCATTCAAAGAACAAACTCTCCAAATGACTAATAACACTTTTACACTATTCTTTTGACTATATCTTTGTTTTTTGTATTTGTTGAAGCACTCTAATTGTGCATTGTTTATAGTCTTTTGGTTGAATATTTCCATAAAGCTTTTTCCGTATCTTTATCTCAGCACATATCGATAGTTTAGTGTTCCATAGTTCTCCATATACTATACTGGCCACACTTAAGTCCATCACATGTTAACCTAAGGTATTGCTAGGTCAATGTCAGTGTCTCTTTTCACTATTGCCTAGCAACCATTAGGTAACAAAATCTAGAGAAAGTTACAATACACTTTCTAGCGACACATTTGGTGAATTGATCTTCAGAGAGAAAGGGGTTAGCACGGTCTTCTTTTTATATCTCAATTCCGTGGAAACCGATTTCCTGAGGGGTGAAACCATGGCAACAGGTCTCTGTGAAGCTGGGGTGGTGGGGAAAAGGGTTTTAACTGGGGTAACGTTTCTCATAAAACACTGGTCGTTGTTAGATATCTTGGCATCTTTCACATGTGAGTCTATGTTTTCATCACTTAGACGTTTTCTTGGCTTCACATTGTATGGAGAGGTTCCAAGATCAACTATATGGACGGCTGGACTGTGTCTCTGTTAAATACAAGAAAGCAAACATTATAGAAATGGTATAAGAGTCAAAATCAATACAGTCCTCCATACGAAGCTACAACAGTGTGTTCAACTTGCAGCTGAAAAGTTTACAAAAAGCCTTAAGCTCTTGGTCTAATTTGTCAAATTTTGAAACATGAAAGAACAAAAATATCTGAGTTTTGAGAATTCAGAGAATTGTTGTTTTTCCCCAAAGTGACTGATGTTTGGGTTAAGTTTCAAACAACATAAGAGTTTTATTAGCTTGAATGCAGTTTGACTATTACATGCTTTTTTACTTTTTTTGCCTCAGAGCAGCATTGAACCAGCATCTTTGTTTTATTAAACAATGATTCGACACTTACCAGTAAGGGTTTATATTTGTTGTCTGGGGTTTTGGTATAAGAAATATTCGCCACACTATCGTCAATTGTGATTGGTCGAGTAATGCTCCATGTGGCATCATCAGCCTCTTTCTCACAAACGTCACGAGACTTGCCCTTAGTCAAAAGTGGGAAGTGCTTCTGTTAAAGAGGAAGAAACAAATGTGTTAAATATTGTGACAAATTTGAAAAACCTTTTTTTTTAAAAATCAACAACATAATAAATGGTGAATATGCACAAGAAACAGTTACTATAGAATCAGAAACAGTTACTATAGAATCAGAAACAGTTACTTTAGAATCAGAAACATTTACTTCAGAAATGCACTGATTAAATAACATGGCTATGCTGATGTATTGGAATTGTGATTTAAAAGAAGTTACACAAAGTCAGTGTTGCTTCTATGTAGTGTGGTGAAACTGCTATTTTTTGTCTTTTATGTATACAAATTATCTTTAGTTTTCAATTTACCTTCAAAGATTCTCCAAACGTTCTACTTCTTGAGTGTTTGCCTTTCTTTGCACTGTTTGGTTGTACGCCACCAGCTCGGTTAAACTGCTTTAACAACTTCTTCTTCTTCGCAGACTCAGGCATGGATTGGACATGGGCGTAAAGTTGGGCGAGGGCTACTTGGGTATCTTGGGCAGAATCAAACTCTTCGGGCGACTTTCTGTCAGCAAATGTGAGGACTGTATTCACAGCAGTTGAACTACCATACTGAAAAAGAGAAATAATCAAAAATATTATAAATGTGTTGATCCAGTACATACATATTTCTCTAACATTTACACTACACGTGTTATTATTTTAATACCAACTTGTTTACTTTTGAACTACTGCAAATCTGACTTATTACGTAACATGTTCTATCAGATTTTGTGCAATTCTAGTTACAAGTAGTTTGGAAATTTGACTTTTGGTAGTACAGGTTCCAATTAAACAAATGTTATCACTGATAAAGTCAATAAAGTTCATTTCATCTTTTTGTATACATGTTCTAATATTTACCTTAGCTTTCTGTATGTTGGCCTGATTGTCTAGGTTCTCTTTGTCAACTGTGAACACATCTTTGTTAGGGTCCTCCATCTCTCGCCAGAAGTTTGCCACATCGTCCCCGAGCTCTGTGGGAATGGTGAACAAAGACGCTGTGTTGTCAATCATGGCAGTGATAGCACTACTTAACACTGGCGACACTACCTGCATCTCATCAGCACTTAACTGTGGAAGGAAAAACATAAAACTATTAAATTTGTGTATGTTATTTATGCTATTTTAAAAGTATCTAAAATCAGTTTTTTTTGCTTTCGAGGTTTAAGTTAGCTTGATTATCTTTTTCAAATATTACATCATTTAAGATTTAAAGTTCTTTAACAACTCTCTTTTTTTGAGGTGGCTTTTTGTGAAAGTTATTGTGATTTAAGTAGGTTTTAATTAACTTTAATAGTTTGTTTATTTTTATCTATTACTTTGTTTACCTTTAATATATCACTTATTGTAAACACAATCAAAATAAAAGTCATTGCATACCTTTCTGGGACAGAGAATAGACGGTGAGAAGACGACGCCCAGTGAAGTGGCAGACATCTTGTTTTCCGGCACATTAGCTGCTCTGTGGAGTAAGTCAAACAGGGATTCAAGAAGGACGGCATTTTCCCGGGGTACAAGGAGCATCAGTAACTGTAAAGACTTCACCTGCTTCTCTTTGGCCCGCTGTCTTTCACCCTCTGTAGCACAATGTTTCACCATATCTATAAGACAAATAAAATAACATTAAATATACTTTTTTCTATAACAGTGAACTAAGCTGATGATTTTGTATTATGAGAATGTAGTAGGTAAAGTTTATCAAATCAAATATAATATAATTATTCTATCACGTTTTAAGCTGGTGACTAAAAACACAACAAGAGAACCAGCTTTAAACTGTACCACATAATACAAGTGTAAGAATGAGAATACAAACATAATTATAATCCAATATCAAGAATCAATCAATTTATATCGAGTTCACTACTATTAACATTTTTAATTATTTAATTTTACTTTAAACAGTGAACATTTAATAAATCATGTCAAATTACTTACCGGCAATCTGAATATGAGCTTCGTAGTGTTTGTTGGTAAGGAGAGGTTCTGGCAGCTCACTAAGCAACTGTTTGAGCACCGTAGCAACATCATGGGGGGAGAATGTAGCATCGTTAAGTTTCACCTCGTTACCTTGGCTGATCCATTCCTTCAACAACCTCTGTCGTGACACATTACCAGTCTTACGGAACAAACCCTCAGTTCTCAAATCTGAAATAAACAAGTATACAAATAAAATAAAGTAAATGAGGACTTTTTAGAACAATTTAAATTACGCTGTTGTTGCCATGCCTTTCTTTTGTGATATTTACTTGTTAGTGACAAAACAATAATTTCTATAAATTTACATTTACACTATTTAACATAAGTATTTTATTTGTTATTTGATACTTACTTTCTGGTTTCTGCAGGAAGTTGATGAGTTTACACACTGTGGCTGCAAAGTCTTTGGATACTGGAGCGCCACTACTGATTCTCTCTGTAAAATAGTAAAAAAACATCATTTTAGAAACAGTTTCACTAAAAACATTGACAAACAAATATTTAACAATGGTTAGTCCAATCAGATAATTCTTAATGCGTTGGTCACTTTAAGCCTCATCTCAGTATGTTTTCTATCTAAATCACTTGAAAGTTTCAAGTTGAAGTAAAGCTCTGAAAAATGACTACATCAGTAACACAGCCCCTAAAATCCCCTTAACTAAGCCCTCTAACGTCCCAAACAGACAGTTCATGCTTTATCTTGCTGCCATGAGACAATAGGGGTGATCCCTACAATAAAAGTCAGATAACTTATCTCACCCCAGACTGATAAATTTAGAAACACTTCACCATTTTACCCTCAATATTAGTTTTAATTGGTTTTCAAGCTTTGTAAATCCATCCTAAAATCCAACTAATATTTACATAACTTTCTACTTTTATTACTATTAGGAGTCATAAAATTTGTTTGCTGTTTTGGGATAGAAATACAAGAATAGATTAAACAGAGGGGTCTTGATTGCAATTACTGTACATAATGAGGTCTGGTCAGTGTATTTGGATAACCAACCTAACCACATCACTGTTCTCTTTACCTGGTTATCATTCTCAGGACAGTCCGAGAATTTACAAATCAAACTGTCCATCTTAGCTATGCCAATATTTATTTACACTCCACACATGAAATGGTCCTGCAATTCCCTGCATTGACTATGTTTGTTTTTGCTTTGACTACAGGGATCATTTAAACCAGCGAATAATCGGACAGTATAAATAAGCTTACAGGGATATGAGGGTTGTTGGACAATTAAAGATTGCGCAATAGGGTAATAGCGTTATCTAACTTAGAAGGCCAAGGTGTCTGAGGATGGTTAAGGAATCTGACCAAAGTAAATGCTGCTAGGATTAAAGTGTCATGGTTAAGAAATCCTCCAGTGCACCAATCCATTATTTGACTGATAATAAAGCCAATAACTGCATTAGCTTTGTTGTGTTGGTATTAAACAAAGCTGAGGATGAAATTGCTTTTAGGAGTACAAGGAGATAATAGAATTACTAGCAAATGGCCAAAATTCAATATCTATCTTGTGTACACTGCATTAACTATTGATAATCCAGTTTGTAAATTTAATAAATGTCACTGTGTCTGCTATAGCCAAAAGGGTTGCTTAGGTCATTGTAAATTAGATAAAAAATATATTTCCAATGAATGTGACACAATACTTCTGTTTAGCACAACTAGGTCACATGGTGATAAAAACCATGAAAAATAGACATTAATTGTTTACCTTTTTTCTTTGATGAGAAGGGAGTAGAATTTTTTTTCTTGTTTGCGTTCAAATCAGTGGTTCTTGTATCAAACAGTTCCTCCAGTTTACTACCATCCAGTTCAAGCAGAAACGACAGGTGCATCTTACAGAACGTGGTCAGTTTCTCAGGCATACAGTTACGTAGTCTGTTCACATTCTTTTCCGCCTCCGTCTGAATGCGACGAACATCAACTCCCGACATGTCATTGGCTGAAAATAAAATCCATGTTATTATTCACGGTTCATGGGATTACTAAACTATCAATCTATTTTTTTTCCTCAATTTCATTGCTACACATGTTTTCTTCTTCTACAAAAAATATATTTTAAAAAATCACAAAATTTGTTATGGTATTTTTTTTCTTCAACTCTCACCTTTGAATGAGTATTTCAAAGTCACTATAGATAATAAATGTAGATCCATAATAGGCTCCCCACTTGATTTACACTTCCAAAACATGAATACTATTATCTAACTTTTCCCTAGGTCTGACCAACTTTCAACTTTCCAAAATGACAAATATTTTTCAACACACGAAATTCCAGCAAGTGTCAGTTACCAGAACAAATGTCAACTGAACAGTGAACGATGTCCAAGACCCAGTAAAGTTGTCAAGTGTAAGAAACCAATCTGTCAAGTAATCCACAGTTTGCTGACTACCAGTTCACCAATACCCTGTAACCCCTTGGCATTAATATAAATCAGATTTCAGTTCAAAGTCAAACTGTGCCAAACATTGTGAAAAACTGTTGACAACTTAGAACCCCCTAGCAGAAGACCCTTAATTACTGAAACCCTTTGTTACCTATTGTGGCCCCTGATCAGTATTGATAGCTTGATAGAGACATAATAGAAACAGTAATTAATATCAGAAAGTATCTATTTGTATAGGCTGCAACAAGTTACCATGACAAGTAAAAACTGTTTATACAAGTCTGAGCATTTGGTTACTGAATTCATGCAGCTGGTTATAGCATAGATAACCCCCACCTGTTTTACCATACTACAATGTGTGAAAACCAACAGATCACAGTACAATGGCATGAAACTGTACATACAGTAACTTCTCACCCAGTCTGATTACCTCACAATGGTGCTTCATCAATACATATTATAGCATCATCATAAAGAATACAACCATATCCCTTTGATGAAACAAGTTTTTGAGATTTAGTTACTGGGTTCAAACTGGTTTGGTTTCTAATCCTTTAAACTTACTCACCCCATTGTACCACTAATGCACTGTATAAATGTATAATGCTTATCAATGTTGTTGTTTTGTAAAATAATCGAATTTTGAATTTTAAGTAACAAAATCCTATTATAATCTGTTTACTTAAAAAAGTTATTATGAACTTGAGTATTTAAAACATTAAGATTATTCTTTACACATGTATATATTAAGAAATAAATTGAAGTATATAACAACAAGACTAATAGTGTGGCATGTTTTGTTTGATGATTTTCAAGTTTGAACTATTAATTGGTTAAAATATGTTTATCAAATGTCAAAAGAAAGAAATAATAAAAACTTACTAAGTGACATTGCCTTTAGATTTAAACTGAGGGTGCATCTTCTATTAATGTACTTTTCCTTCATTTTGCTGTAATTCTTCTCTTTCAATTGTTCAGATAACTTTGTAGGTGTCCAAACCATTGTGACTTAACTTTCACTTTCACCCAGTATATAAAGTCAAAACTTTCAACTCCTCATTGACACCTTAATCTCCAATGAGACCCAAATCAGTTGAGTAATTAAACACTTGTGAATTTCTCTAATTAACACCCTGTCACTTCTTACTCAAAACTGCCTAACAAGCTAAGTTTTTCACAGTTAAATCTTAGCAGAACAGTTCACAGCTGTAATACAATTCTATATAAATGCACAGTGACAGGTATACAGTATAAATAAGTTAGATTCACAAGTTCACTCTGAGAATGATTCTTCAAACTGAAGTACTAACAACATGTAAGGGTAGGTTTATATACATTTGAACCAATTCCTTACAGGATATCCCTATTTCAATCATTTAATATTGAAAAAGACACACTTCTATTAAATGTCAATTAAGTTAAACAATACCTTTCAATTAAGAGTCAATCAATTAACAATAGAATCAATTTAAACAGATACTCTAATTGTAATCTAGTGTCTGTCTGGAAGTGTGTAGTCTAGACTGGTTGTCTGTCTGTCTGTCTTTAAACATAGCCACTAACTAAAGGACAGAGTCTAGACAAATTTATTAATCAATTAAAATTAATTAATCACTACTTATTCTAAATTGTTCTTTTATTATAAAATCCTCCTCTAATATATTGAATGATTGTATAATTAAAACTCACAACGGATACTTCAGTAAGTGTGTATATATGAAATATATCATTTGGATCCATTTCATTTCTCTGATTTGTATGGACTGATCAGGTATATGCTAGCTTTGAACGCCAAATAAGCCAGTGTTCATCATAAGATAACATGACATCTAAAACAAATTCAAGGTAAAGTTTAAGTTCTTTAGCTTTAATTCTGCATTTGTGTCAATGTTGTTCTAAACTTGCAATTATTCATTTTATTGTATGTGTTCATCAAATGTAATGCTCCTTGTAATATTTGATCATTTTATTTTAACATATTTTCATTCATGCTTTTATATTTGTTTTTCTCTGTTCATTAAGTGTTTTACAATATGGTGTGAATGATTTTCCAGTGGACAAGCCTGTTTCACTTAGGTGTTAAAACCTCTATTGTTGTTGTAAAACAAGGCCAATAGAATGCATATTTGAGAGCAGCAATATGTGATATGCCATTTAGTGTACATAGAGGACTAACATTAATGAAGTAGGTTTACTTTGCACAGACTATATTGTAGAATATTATAGGCACACTCACATAAATCAGAACGTTCTCTAAATCTAACATAAAATACGACAGTCTGGCTCCTAATTTATCTTTAAACTTCCATCAATAACTACAGTCTTTTTGCACTTTACCAGTATGACCCCTGAAGGGAAGTTGTCCCCCTGTGCCAAATTTCCTGTCTATTGAAGACTACCTACTGTGTTGAGAGTATGAAATATTAATGTCAGACACATGCCCTCTCTGTTATATGTCTTTGTGGCAGTTAATTTGTGACATTGGACAGGTCATGGTAGCTGCTGACATTTGAATGAAAGTCAATTTAGCTCCACTTATATTTATTTTATCTTTAATTGAAGTTGTTGTTTATAGGGGGAAAAGTTCCTCTTCAGTTTGTTTCTTGGCATAAAAGTGCCGACAGCGCTATTTTCAAATTTTATCTTATTTCTGATAGCTATATATCTTCTTGCTAACTTTTTACAGGTAAAAGGGCCACAGAATGCCAGTAATGAAGGTCAAATGTCAATTCTAAAATTACACGCTATTTTAATGTTCATACAGACACTTAAACAGTGCAATAGACAAGAGAAAAAGAAACCCCCTGATCAGTTTCAAAAGAATTTAAGTCAGCATTCTTTCATTTCAAGGGGTCAAGCATGTAAAATGATGGGCCTCTAATTATTACAGGTATTCAGCTGTTTAATGTCTGTTTGAATGTTTGAAGTTTTTCTACAAGCTTTAATTTGATGTTTTTTTCATGTTGTTACTAAATGTAGTAAGCAGAGAGAAGTTTCCCTTTTTACTGTTCACATGACTGACTTAAACAAATTACAAGAATATGATAAAGGGAAAAAAGAATAAATAAGAGAAAAGCTAAGGGGTCATAAAACTGTACAAGTTGATACATCATGGCAAGCTACATTCACTGTCACCCATAAACCAGCTTGCAAACACTAGATAACATCTTTATGGCCCTTTCTTACCCTCCAGCCCTTTTTCAACATTTCAGATTTTAAAGGTTTCTGCAGGCTTTACAATGTAGTACAGGAAGCTGCTCACCAAAGATGCTCCAGAGATATTGTGTTGTGATCTATCCCATCAATTTGTGGACAAAAACATCATATCAGTTATCAACATCTAAATTGTAAAGCATTTAAACTATAAAGAAATCAGGTGAAAAAGATTTCTATCTATCTAGGTTCTCAATAGGTAACAAAAGTTCCAATATTGCATAATTTGATAAGTGGGACCTAAATTGCAATTAGAATTACAGTGTGCAGTACTACAAAGGGGACAGTTGACTACTTTGAAGATAAAAATCATAATTTCAAAACTGGATACAATATCAGCACTTTCAGCTGAGGTTTAATAACATTCAAAAGTTTTATAATTGAGTAAAAGCAATTATAGCCTTCTGTCCCTTATATTTCTGTTTATCATTAAATTAATCTAGAGTTGGTGATTCTGTTGTTGGAATCTGTTGATGCAAATAATAACTGAGTGATATAGATCCTCCTTCACACAATGTTAAACAAGATCTCAAATATATGGGTGAATGCACACAGTTCGTTCTGCTTCTTTATTCAATAGCACTTAAAAACCCTTCAAATCATTTCCCATAAAACATCATGACAATTATAACAATGATTATTACTTCTTTCACTATTCTTCACATGTGGTTTGAATCCTCTTGTCATTTAATAACATACAATTGCCCCAATGTTCATGCTATAATGACAGAATGTTAACAAAAAGCTGAAAACATTGCCAATCAGCCAGTAACACATTAAATCAATAGCCAAGGACAGGTGCTAGGTATTAAGCTGTTATCATGGCAACCCATTCAACGATGGCTCGAAAACCGTCAAGTAGAGAGGATCAAAATTGATAAGTCAAATAAAAGTGATATCAATAGTTGCTAAAATTGGGAAATCCTACTTCAAACCCCTTTTGCACTAATCCCCTATCAATCCTTATAGCTACAGCAAGTCAATATAAAGGGGATCTTTTCTAACAGACTTTAATGTTTGCCGAAATGCACCCTTCCCCTTCCCTAAGCCCTTACCACCCCCGCTTACTAACCAGACCAATTCTCGAGGTGTTTGCTTTATCACTACACATTGTACAATCCCCCATGACTATTGTCCGCTTGTTTCCAATTGATACCAAGGTGTTGTACACGGCTGGGGGTAGGACTTGAAGGGCGTGTGAAATTTACCAAGTCATTGTCATCTCCGACATTATACCTTGTATTTACTTTTCCACCAATATACTGTAAAATTTAATCCAAGCGTTATGGAGGAAGATGGGATTGACGCATAATAGCAAGTGCCTCAAACACCTTTTGTGATCAGGAAACACACTTTCAAAATATTTTTACATTACACAATTGTTGAAATATAAAATACTCTCTTTCACACAGTTTACCAACACAATTAGTGTCAGTATTTGTGCATAGACTGATGACTGATTAAAATTGACTTTAGCCCTGACAGCCCCTCCACTCCTCTGTCATCCATTGGGCACATGTCTTGACACTATATTAAACCAATCAATCAATATAACAGGCTCATTTTTTATAATCAAAGAACCCCTTGTCAAAAGCAGAATGAAATCTCAATAAAGGTTCAAATCAATCCAGAGGGGCAGCTGGTGAATTTCGGGCGGTCAGCTCTGTGTCCAGCAATGAGCCCCGAGCCGAAAGCCCTAACTAAATCCAAAACGCGTATCCCCAGCAAACAATACCCAAATCAAGTCCTCACAATGGAAGCCCACTTAGCCCCTTGTAGCTGTGCCTAAAATCAATCAACATGAGATAATGAGGGAGCCCGGACTTAAAGCAGCTTGATAACTAAATAAAAAACTTGCCATCACCTCGCAAAAAAACACCATTTTCTTCATGACATTGTCCCGACTCTCTAGCCACTTTTTAGAAATTGAGTGACCCTTTGCCTCTTGACCACTGACAAAACATTATTCATACTGGAAATCCCCGTGTAATTATAGCCTTTCAAGCTTTTGGATAGTTATGCAAAAGCTCCTGTCGGAAACCAAAGCAGTGAATGGGTAAATTTAATTTGAATCGCCGACAGAAAATTTAAATAAGATATCTTTACACATTTTGTTATTTCGCAAACTTGTCAACAATTTTGACTTATAGTCAGTTCTGATATCAGCATCTAAAAATATACTGAATACTAAGTAGCTTTTTTTTTGTTTTAATGAACTCTACTTAGATGATATCCTATACAATAATGTGGCCAATTATTTGCACCTGTAACCATGGTTTCAAGTTGGAATGCAACTTTTTGAACTGTATGGGTGAGTTTCCTTTACAGCAACCCATGCCCATATATAATGCCCTGTCACTGCCTTTTGAACTAAGTGCCTAATTTTAAAATGACTGTTTGACCAAGGTGAAAATCGGTGGGGGCAAAACTGAAAATCCCCATGAAAACAGCCGCTCGTAAATCACACTTTGCCAGAGAAACCAAACAGACCTAGCCAAGTAAATGATAGCTCTAAACTAGAGTTAAATATCCAGTAGTCAGTATGGCCCACAAGCTTTTACCCTTTCACATCTTCTTGAGTATTAAATGAACCATGAGGAACAAAGTACTACAAAGTTGAAATTACTAGGATCTGCTTGTTAAAACTCTTACCATGCTTGTCACATCATCCTATCTGCATTTCAAATCTTTCCAGAAACCAAATATTTCAGACATTATCCCACAATGTAAACTGTTTTTTTCTGAACAAACACATGTATCAAACCATGCTATAGGGCTTTGGATTTCAATGTCAGTTACTCCAGTTTGTCTTTGCTAATCTTAATCGGAGAGGCTTTCTCAACATTTTGAAAATCCCCTTTTTAGTACCACTGGTAGAGCTATAAAATATCCAACTTCAAAGGCAGTACTGACCAGCCCCCTTCTCTGAACACCATCTTTATTACCATTCATTCACATTATAATCACTCTACCAAGTACTTATCAATCTTTATCTGAGAAATCTAAGTAATAAATCCCCATTATTTCTCCCTTTTTCATAAATTTTATGTTGAGAGCAAAAAGTATAAACTTGCTTTCACCTTTTGAAGGATTGAAACAAGAAACCTAAACAATGTATCCTTTAGGAATAAAACCATAAAACATACAAGAAATTACTAAAATCACCCAAGTTTAATTTTGCATCCAGCATGACCCGCTCATATAACCCCTTTATTACCTGACTGCTATTTTTTGGCAGAGGCAACTATTTTGAAAAGAAGTGTTACCGGTATTAAAAAAACACACAAACACACTCAAAAACAACCACAACATCCAACAAGATACATGAATGCTCCATGAAAATTAAACCAGAAAAAGATATATCTATATCCATAGAGTCTAGCTATCACAGCAATGTTTGACCTACTTGAAAAGTCATTTTTTTATATTTAAATATCCAAACATTGATTATTGTTTTACATACAAAGGAATATATAATACACACCTGATATCCAGCTAGTTAGAAAGGAGTCTTCCTCACACCAGACAACCATACTTCTGTGTTACAGTTACAAGTCCTAGTACACATAAATACAACACTCTCATCACTATCTGGCCAACTTAAAGAGTCTCTAGTTCACTGTCTATAGTAAATAATCCTGCTTTTCACACAAAAGTCTCAGTTACTGGTTAAATGAAAACAACAAAAAAGCTTCTCACTCCAACATGTGCTTTCAATTATCAAAAAGCAAAACCTCAGTTCTTTGACAGCAAACACACTTTTTTGAATATTCCATAACAAAGTCCAAAAGCAATGGTATAACTTTGAAAATCACAAGTTGGAATAGACGTAAAACCAAAGAAACAGTTCCAATACAAGTCTTGAATAGCACACGCTAAAGTTCCGATTTTAAACACTTCTACACAAAAGCACAAAAAAGTTCTACAAAACACACTTCAATGCAGCTCTTCAGTTCACTGAGTGTTAAAATTTCGCTTTCTTCTGTTTTTCCCTAGTTGCTGTAAGTTGTATAGTATTCTATGTAAATGTATCCAAGGTAAGGTACTATAGCACACTGTTTCTGATGTTCACTCACTCACACTTGTCCTTACACTGAGTAGTGAACAGTGCTGTACAGCTATATATATATATAAATGCAAAGGCACAGATATGCTGTAGGGGATCGATAATTGCGATCTTAGGTACTGTACACACTGCATGCAAAAACCCTAAAATCACTATCACAACTAATTACAGTTACACTAAACAGTTCCCTTTATCTAAATTACATCAGTTAACATTAGGGCCCACAATCAGGCACCAAGTTCATCCAATAAAAGGCCCAAAACTTTTTCTTCAGTCAGTGATCAATCTCTACTATACTGAAACCCACTGTTAAATGAAAGACAAGATCTAAAATCCCCTCCAACTCCTTATCAGATCCCTATCTTCAGTAAACCAATTGAAAGCCAACAATAGAGGCCAGTAATCAATAAAAGGGTCAGGATAGCATTGTGCAGCTCCGAAACTGTTAGTTCAAATAACCTGAGGGAAAAAACTGATCAAGATCTCCAATAATAACAATAAATAACAATGGGCCAATTTGGGAGCATAAAACAGTCAACTTGGGTTTTTTAACAGTCTCCATGCCTCTATTTGTTTACACAGTTTTTCAATGGTTTACTTTCTAAATTGGTGGGACATGGGAGATTATTTGACTACAGTACAATAGCAGCCCATGATTAAGCAGGGAGGTGGTTAGGAAATGTGCTAAATGCTGGGAAAATACAAAATGAAAATGGGTTTTAACACAATGACCATGTCTCAAGGTGGTGTTATACACAAAATGTTGTCAGTGGCATAGTATAAGACTGCAGGTCATCCAAACAAAAGGGACATTCTAGACAATGAATAACAATCTAAAGGTGTAAAGCTTCAGGTTGACATATTGCTGGTTGCATGGCCTTCACAACTTAACTCTCTCTCTCTCCAGCCTTTTCAATTGGAAACATCACCAACTCAGACATGACTGATAGGTTTTGTTGTATAAAGTTCTTAGATTTTTCCCTCACTCCAGAACTACAAGCATGGAAGTAAATAGCTCTGCCATTCTGTGACTTTATATAAGTTATAACACATTCACTAATTCTTAAAAACACAAAAACTGATAATATTGTTGAATAGTTACCTGTGTTGTGGAAAGTTGTTTGAGTGCTCAGTGCAGTTCTGTATAGGTTATTTCATGAAGGGGACAAGAACGGAGCACAGGAACAAATTTTAATGATAAGAGAAGCTGAAGAGGCCTATATAAACTTCTCTCTCTTACTATATCAAAGCATTTTAGTTCTTCCTGACTTCTTCAAATTGTTTAAAACAACCTTTTAATCAAGCTGCACAATCAACAACATAAACTACAGTACACAATGGGATCAAGCTTTTGATTGCTCTATACATTCTATAAACCTTTATCGTTTGCAACAATCGTCTGCATTTAATATTTAAAAAAAATGCATTTATTTGGAAAAACAACAACAACTTCAAAATAAAGTGAATAAAGATAGCACTTGTAGTTTAAAAAATAAAATTATATTAATATTGAATTGAAGCAGCGTATACTGTCACATGGTTTGTAAATCATCCAACAAAATAACTGTGTAAGAATCGCCACAACAACTCCTTTGTAATTTGTCTATGGAAGTTATAGTGCTTATGTTTCAAGCTTAATTGAAGCAGTCAGTAGTGATTCAGTCTTCAGCTACTATATATTACCACTAGAGTTATATTATTTGAAGTCAGCTATGTACATGTGTAATGTAGAAACAAAGACTTTACAGCAACATGTGGCATTTTTTTGTTTCATGCAACATTTGGAAACCTCATTATTGGATTGAATAACATCAGAGTAAAACAGATCTCAAATAATTACTTTTTGTTGTTTTCAACTATCTGAGATCTGTGTTATATAACCTTTACAACTGGCCCTTTATTCTGGTCTTTTTCAATGTTCATTTCCAATACCAAATTTGACAGCATGTACATGCAAAGTCATTAAAATGTCTATTGTCTTCTTTTTTATGAGCTTGCCAAGTAATGAATTCATTTCGAAATGTTTGAAAATGTTCACAAGCAGACTAGTGTAACTGCCTCAATGTCTGACCACAATATACAATACTACTGTCCATTTCTGAATAGGATATGAAAGACATAAAATCCAGAGTTTTATTATTTTTTCACTGCAATGTTATGTTTAAGTTATGACAATACATTGCACTCCTTCCTCACCCTTAAGGGACCATTTTGGCTCCCTAAACTGTAGCACGAGTGTTGCTTGGCCCCTCTAGCTTCCAATTTCCAGCCACGGTGTCATAAAACGCCCATTATACAACCATAACATCACAGTAACACGAGTGGTTCAAGTTTCAAGAAATTGGAGGGCAGTTTTTATGTCCATTTCCACCAGTTATCAGTCTACAGTGATATTTCATGGTGGACTCTACATGCGAACAGATGTCTATTCTAAATAACCAGTTTCCATGAATGTCGCTATTAAATACATGATTTATTTTAACAGGCTTCCATTTAAAAGCTTGCTGCATCTGGTTTTTATTGTGCAGACAACTTCACAATAATAATTGGAAAGCAGAATGAAATGGACATGGTTATTGAAAAATCTTACAAATCGAACATAAATATTAAAGTGTTCTAGAATTCACAAACTTAAACACATTACTTATAATTTTTAAATGCATACAAAACAAATACAATTCTGATGAATACTATAAATTTTGAAACCTGCAATATGTTCAAGCAAAGAAGTGTTTTATTGGTGATAAATTCTAGAAAAATAGATTTTTTATTCTACAGTCATGCAATGTCCAAAAGTTCTTCCGCAAACACATGCATGCCACTAATTGATGATGTCTACATAGATAATTGAATACAAATATTCTCTGAGTTGAATTGGAATGCAAACTATTAAAGGTATGCCAAGAACAGCTGTTCTATGCACTCCAACTTGCTATAGGCTAGGGTACAGTGGGTGGGGAACTGGACAGAAGGTTTGCAATATGTATGAATCTTCAGCCCAGTGGCTCAAAGTTGATGTCCAGTAGAGGTGTGGACAGGAGCTGGCCCAAGGTACACACTGATGGACTGATTTTCAAAACTTTGATGGATCAGCTTGCAAATCATGAAGGATTGAAGGCTAGAGATTGGGGGAGGGGGAGAGAATGGTCAAAATTAGAGAAACTATGACCTATGGGTGCCTGAGGGTGAGTCTAAGGTGAGTAAAAATACATATATGAGTGTCAGTTGTCTATCATATTGTGCAAGGTAATGTAGGGGTGAGCTAGGCTAGTCACATGGTCTGGTTATTGTCAGTCTAGGTAGCCATATATCTTAGTTGAAACGAGGCTTGGAAGATAAAAAAAGATAAAAGGATATCATGTGTAGATAAGAGTGTCTAAGACAATAGTTTCAAAGCATACTGTACCTAGGTGAATCTGTTTGACTGGACAGACTAGGAAATAATTAATAATGATCTAGATAAGTCAATCACTAGGAATAATATTGATCTGGATAGTATGATGCAAAACGAATATTACATTGTATCAAGTCGTTAAATTGAAAACTAATTATTGGTATCTCTTAGTGCAATCAAAGCATTAATTAATTAAACAAAAATATAATAGTTGGGCATATACCGGCAGTTAATTGATGCAACCTAGTCAGTAAGTCACTAAGTGTGGGTTGCATTGTTAACATGTATTAAAAATATTTGTATTCTTATTTGATTGAGACCTTTGTAATAGCTTTATAGAACCCACACCAGTAAGTACCGATATTTTCAACACAGTACACATTTTATTTAGTCATCATGGCATCCAGAACACTCGGAATTTCCGAAAGACAAATATATAATCACCAAAGTCACTTAAAGACTCCCTGCATGGGCACAATGAGCTATTTAGATACACACCCTCAAATAATGCTCTTATTAAACTCAAAGTGGATTAATTTTGCTAAAATGGAAGGAGTGTGGACAGACATCTTTGACTGTTCAACATCCTGTTCTTTGCCTTTTGTTAAATGTCCTTTATTTTAACTGGACCGACAAAACCTGAACGCTAAAAAAAATAAAAAAATAAAATGGAACGGCTTGATCTTGACCAGTCATGGCTTTAAGAAAATACTGGTGGCGTCTTTTCCCCATTGACTGTCTGCCATATGTCCTAAGTTGGCATTCTGAAGCTTAAGAGTATAAGTTAACCCTGTCAAGTTAACCTTCTATGAATGTAAGGAACTGTGACACATTAAAAGTGTATTTGAAGCTTATCAACAATATATATAGAGCTAACAATCATTCAGAAACATGAAAAAAAGAAGAATGATTTTTAAAAAAGATTATTCTATCCTGAGGCATTTGTATTAATTTAACAATTCAGATTACATTTTCTTTCCATTTATTTTTGAAAAACTAGATTGAAAAAGAAATTATCATTTACCCAGATTTCCATCATATGTTACCATCTTCTTTAAATATGACCATGTTTTATTTAGCAAATTAAAAGTAATTAATAATTCTGCACTGATAATGAAGTAAATACAAAGTTCAAAGAAATCTGTAATAGATAAGGTAAGGATAATGATTACAATCTATAGGAAGTCATTAATTTTGTAATGAGCCTACTTCGAACTGGATGGATCTTGACTTAGATGGATTTAAGATTGATATATTGTACAAGTACATCAGTTAGATTCATCATTAGTATAAATATTGTCTCACTCTTAACATTTTAGAAGGACAAGAAAAATGGAAAACAATAAACTCTTCAAAGTCTTTAAGGTAAACATTTAAAACATTTGGACCATTCTCAAATCTACATGCACAATTATGTTTACAACTTCCCTGTACATGTACTTAACATTTCAACAGACAATAATTATTATATATAACATTGAGTTTCAAAAAAACAACCCTGAAATGGCTGAACAAGCTGGCGAACATG
>ENA-OREC01000198-OREC01000198.1-marine-metagenome-genome-assembly--contig:-NODE-198-length-19038-cov-12.969464_pt1 | contig 19038 bp, 9 predicted proteins | sample MGYA00248626_ERZ508543 | MGnify/ENA primary metagenome ERZ508543 (study PRJEB26211, sample SAMN05518279) | marine metagenome | isolation source: Puget Sound, Washington, USA | host: Bankia setacea...
CTACATTATTTGTTAGACTTGACCGGTATTCGTAATCTCTTAATCTAACTAAGTTCATCTTCCGTGTATGTTTGTATAACATAATTAGTAGACGAACATATGTATCTGGCAAGTGTGCAGTATATACATGTAAACATTACCTGACGTTAAACTGGGTCAGTCTCATTTTTACATAACGTTTCGTCATGTGTTCATTATCATCTTTTTCTTGACAAAAAAGTCACCATTTACCTTTTGACTATGACTAGCTGTATAGAGACATTTAGCTGTTGAAAAAACAAACCTGTCTACACTGGGAGTCAGACCTTTATTAGACGCAACCATTAATAATTTGTTTAGTATAGTATACCAATTGGTAAGTTACTATTTGCTAACTATATAGAGTCATTTCGCTGCGGAAATACCACACGTGTTTACTCTGGGGCATACCCTTATTAGAACACGTGTTTACTCTGGGACATACCCTTATTAGAACACGTGTTTACTCTGGGACAGCCCCTTATTAGAACACGTGTTTACTCTGGGACATACCCTTATTATAACACGTGTTTACTCTGGGACAGCCCCCTATTGAGCATCACTTTTCTTCATATATTCATTTTCATTTATTAGTTGAAAAAAGTCACCCTATGCTAGAGTCATTTAGCTGCTGAAAAACGAAACATGTATTCATGTAACGTTTAATGCTTGAACTATAAAAGACAAAGACGGTAAGAGAGTCTGCAAACACGTCTAACTTGGAACGACTTACACACACAAAGTGGACCATGGTTTGTCGTTTCACACTCCACGTCATTAATCATCTACCTATCAGCGCGGTTTCCACATTCTGGAGGTGAGAGGCCAATCTGTGCGATCCCTGTAAATCCCTATTGAGTATCGTTCTGACGAAAAGTCCCGTCAAAGAAACGAGTCCCTATAGTTACCGCGTGAGTTGACCCTTGGGCCTTGGTAACACATGACTGGTGATTTGTTTTGTTTGTGTTTTCTCCTCTATTCGACATGTGTTCTCTGTTTGGGACTTAAACACGAAATGTTGGTTTGATATATCGATGGTTGAAGGAAAACTACCGTAACTATGCATGAACTAATATGACAGTTACCACAGTTTTCAAATGAACCTCAATTAAAGTAGTGTATGTATGTAAAAGGGTGTGTGCATGTGCAATAATCAATGGTAAGATTGTTACAAAACTATATTTATTTTTGGTCTTTTTTTGTAGACAAAATATATAAAAATCAGTTGATTAAATGTTATTCCAGTGCAGATTAACGAATTAAAATGTTTAAAGTTCAACGCATCTTTCGTAAGTTGTTTTCGGAACGCTTTGGTTCGCCAGACCAGGGTCCCGTTAACTGAAAACTTAAACTTACGCACACATTTAATTAAGGCTTTAACGACACTTTGCTCTTATTGCTGTAAATGCTGTTTTAACTTGTTTGACATGATCAGCTGTTTAAGACTTATTAAGGTCCAAAATTAATTAGTAACTTTAAAATGTTGCCTTAGTGCTTACGTATAATGGTACCCTAGGACTTTTTTACGAGTAAATGTGTATGTTTTATGTTGTGTGACATTTTAAGGATGTTGTTTCTGTTTTAACGCAACATTATATACACGTTAAACAGTATCAGTTGCAAACGTACATGTAATAAATTCATTAATCATATTAAAATGGACTTTCTTGATTTTTTGAATAATATGTTGCCATGGTGACCTAATGACAATTCTTGTATTATGTGCACATTTACAGTTGTATAGGTAAAAGATAATGTAATGGTATGGTTTAGTTGTGTACATGTATATTGTTTAATAAAAATGACAAAGATTATGAATAAAGTTTAACGAAGTTTTTTATAACATGTCTTGTTGTGAATTGAGTATTTATTGTCATAGGAATACAGTAAAAAACCGCTTTAAGACCATCCCGAAATTAAGACCACCATTTTAAACTCACATTTCATTAATTTCTTCTTTATCTTAACTCAATAATTAGACCACACCACTATAAAGACCATTTTTTCTCAGACTAAGGGGTGGTCTTAGTAGCGGAGTTTTACTGTACTTTGACGTATGTTTTGTTTTTTCTAATGTTGCCAAACTGCAGTAACGAAGAGGCATGTACAGTACGTGGATTGGGAATACGTCTATATAGAAACCATCCATGGCGAACATCCACAACAATACAGAGCGAAATGTCAATTGAGTGTAAACAACCTTAGTTGACCCATTTATACCTAAACAAACATCTTGCTCAAAAACTATATATGCAACAAGAAGCCCAGATAACAGTGTCCAATGGAAGAGAACACAATCCAGAAATCAACAGAACATTATTTGCGTTAGAGGAAATATTGTTTACTTCTCTAGTGTCGATTTAAAAAGGTTTTCTTCTTTTTTTAAAAATCTGCTGCTAACATTTAGACAAAACTTGATATTCATTTATCATAAATTATTCATACCTACGTGCATGTAATATATTGTGAACTGATTTAAAGATTAAAACAATTTACGATGAGTTTGCATTTAATTATAGTTTTAAGAGAACCCATTTTACTTCTGGTTCGAACCATTCTTCAAGCATTACCCACTCAAATTTAGAATGTATTTTAAAGCTATTTATCTGAGTTGTTACTATTTTTCTCTCTCTTGTTTTCAACTCCAAAGTATGATAACAATGTATTTGTCGCTTAGATTTTTAGCATTGCCAATTCATACTAAGTTGAACCACTTACTACGCCTAGTTCATAGCCCACTTGAGATTTATCCACTCAAATCCCAATCAGCATAACCAGGCAGCCATCAATTTCCCTTTTGACTCTATCAGCCATGTTTTCTGAACGATAGGCGACGGTCTAAAACTTTGACGTAACTGGGATCCTTATCGTTGTCGTGCAGGGGTACAGTCTAATACAATGACGGCTGAAATCAATACAGAACCGCTTGTGTTCCTTTTACCCTATCTTTCAGCGGTGTTAGTTCTCAAGCAATAAATTAGTGTTTATGTCGTATAAATCAGTCAGTTGATATTAGAATATTATCATGCTAGCGAGAGCGTAGATTGCAATATCATGTATTGGCTGTAAACCGTTTGCCCCTGTCTCCAAACACTTTCTGTTTTGGTCTTAGCAAAAAGGTTAATACTTTGTGCACTATTAGAAGTCAAATACTGTTAATTTAAATGATCATACATACTTCCTTTACTCGATCCCATCAATGAACTTGGAACGACATGGCAATTAGGCGAATTATATCAAGAATGTCTCTGTCAACCAAGCCCAACAGTTGTTGTATAAAACCACAGGGTATTAGCAAGGCTTCAAGAATGCAAATACATGTACATGCACACACGTTTATGTTTTCTTCATGTGTAATCATAAATGTCAAGGGACTTCTTAAACTGCTTAGGCATTTCAAGGCGAATTCTGGAATTGAATATTTATTTGACTGCACAGGAACTATGCCATTATAGAGTTTGACAGAATGGGTGTGAACGTCCTGCGATTTTGTAAAACGTTCGTGTTATGCCAAGTGCTTAAACAAGGAATATGGTTTGTTAAACGTACGGTCAATTCTAACCAATCAACTCATGAAAAAACTACTAAAATAATGTGTTAACTAATAAGGATTAGATCAACTGAAACTAGTGTATCTTATAAAAAGGCACATAAAACGTACTGAAATAAAACCAAGCTCTATTGAACACGTGACAATATGCCGAATTGTTACCAAATGTCGACAAGTGAGCCCCCGATCGTGTTAACAGCTACTTACTTTCACACAAGAAAATATTAAATTAATTTCGTTTATCGTAAAGTAAATATTTCCAGCAGCATTATCGCCGACTTTTTGTGCTATTCATTTGAGGGGAAGCAGCTTTTGTATTTACAATGAACTTGAGTAGTAATCCGGACACGTGGTATATCCGGACATATATCGATACGGCAATGGTAAAGATTAGCTCTGATCCTTTGAGACGGTCTCACACATGTGGACATTTTTGTATCATTTATTTTCTTATAGCAAAATCACGGTCAAGCTGTGGACATTATGGTTTATTTGATGTCCAAACATATGATACTGCAACGTTTTTGAAAGAATAACAAAAAACTCATAATTATATAAATATAAGGATAAAAAGAGCTTGAACTTGGAACTATTGTCTAGGGTCATTTAGGATTGATATGAAAAGAGAGGTAAACGTGTTTGTAATAACCTACAGTGAGGCAACTCGGGTAAAACTATCTAAATATCCGTTATGAATAGGTATGTATTGGAACTTCTAATATCATACTTTGTTAAATAGAAGATAATCTTACTGCCAGGTGTGTCGCGGATCAAACACAGTGTGTGAGAGACCGTCTACCCATTGACATTTTAATATGAAGAAGGGTATCTGTAATCAAAAGCAGGTAAACAGGTGGTACCGCAAATCATAATTTACACTTTCCGTCTTCAACAAATGTAAACATTATATAAACTGTTGTATTAAGTGCAGATATGGAGGGTGTCTCAATATGAAATAAATCAAAATCTATTGCCGTGCAGGGTGTCATTTGAATGATAACCCAAGTATTATGACCCGAACCGATAGGTCTATTGCTGCCCATATTACAATACTTGGGAAGAATTTAAGAGGTATAGTTTAGTGTTTAGTTCAATATATAACAAGAAGCTTTCTATAGTAGGGTCGAATGAATGAGCTATGAAAGTGTGTCATTCTTCCAACCGATGCGATAGCGTTACCATTTGATAAATGGGGCGTGTCCAGTATTAATGATGGCAATGAGGTCAAACAAGAAATCATGCATTAAGCAAATGAACAATACAGCACTGAAAAACATTTGAATTTACAGAACATGATGTTTCTTGGCGAATTCCAATCAAGGCATAACTACGTTCTAAAGCATTTGCCATTTGACCATTTTACTGTTTGACTATTTGACTATTTGACTATTTGACTATTTCCAAACGCGTATTTCATAGTTGGCATATCTCTTAGACGGTTGGTTGCGACTATACAACCTATGTAAGCAATACCGTATATTCATAGTCATATTATTCTTTTCTTTTAAAAGGATAATTCAATTAAAGGTCAGTACTAAATTTGAGTATTTAAAGAGGTTGTTAGTAGAATTAACCGAACACGTTAATATCAAAACAAAGTGGTCAAGTAGAGAGAAAACATCATCGTAAACTTTAAGCAAACTTAATGCACCGAATTGGAAGAAAACAATCTTCAAATAGAATGTATATAACTATGAAATATGGAGAAAAAAACATACGAGGTTAAAGCACATGTTATACGGCTTGTTCATTTCTGGGATTTGAACGCAGTGACAAAAGTCGAATGATTGTCTCGTACTCAATAGAAAGATAATGAATATTGGGCCTAAAAACGTCAGTTATATTAAACCCGTTCTTACACAAGCTAACCAGTCTAACGTTAACTGTAAGATTAATTGCATTTAATAATTTTTCATTGAACATTAACTATCACGTTCCTGATTTGCAAAGTAACCCAGTCATTTCTGCAATATCCATATCTAAGCAAACGAGACCACAAGTTAATTAATCCACGCGCCTTCTATCGTGTTTGCAGACGACAATAACTACATGATAATGTTCGTAAGAATCAATGGAATGACTTTATGCCCAGAAAACGTCATTATCAGTCAGACCTCACCATTTGTTACGGTAAATTGAAAGTTATCTTCTGTCTCCTGTCAAATGTCGTCTGCTCACACAAACTCTCGTGGATGACGCGATATTACCCACGTGACAGAGATATGTTGATAAGGGAGACATACGACATCTATATGCATTTCTGACCGGCCAGGAAGAACTCATATAACCAAAGAACTGTACACGGATATGGTCCCAGTTCGAAAGTTCTCATACTCATTTGGCACTCCTCTTTAATGTTGGCTGGGTTAAAATATACTTACTTGGTGTATTATAAAATTGTATTCTCGCAAAACAAACAAAAAGCATAAAGCATTTCAGCAAGTACATCTATGATATTTTGTTACAATCAACTCCGGCGACTGTGCGAACCATTTTCAGCCAATCTAAAGTCACCAAGTATTTCTTTGTACGGGTCTCATGGTCTCCAAATCCAGCAGAACGAGAATTGGAACTACAAAGATGGTAATCTCCACAGCAAATCTTCACGCATTGTTTGAGCGAGTGAGATAATCCATCATTGTCCACCAAAGCTCTCTATCACTGCCAACAGCCCATATTAGACAGAAAATTAGCTATAAATGGTTTAGTATATGCTCACAATACAAATTAAATGACATGTCGTTAGAGGAGTCTCACTGGGGGTAGGAATTAATAAAGAACAAATATACTCCCGTGCTCACTTGATTTCCCCAGACACTGTGTTGAAGAGGGTTGTGGAGAGTAGCAAGACGAGAGCTACAGGGAAAGATTGATGTGACGACAGGACAACAGCAGGTTCTTTCGGAGGGCTGGTAGTGAGGGGGACTTCTTGGCATATTCAACGATTGAACAATGTATCAATATATGAACTGGTTTGCCCGCTATCCGGTTGTTTTACACATTTTTGTTGTTCATTTCAGTCTGTTTCTTTGAAACATAGTACACATCTATACAACAGTTAACAACATAAGGTGGCATAAGCAGTAATACATAGTTATCTAGTGTGGTTGTTGTTGTTGTGTTTGCACAGTATCAATTAAGTACGAAATATGTCACAAAATGTAAAAGAAATTCTGAACAACGAACCATGCATTTGTTTCTTCTCCATGTCGTTTACGAACCGGACTATTTCTTATAAAACATAATTCCATCGGTTCCTTTGAAGACAACAGTGTTCACATGTGCTTCAATCGCTAAAGCTATGTTATAGGGTGGACCTTTTCAGCTTTACATTTCGGGTTCATAACTTACTAAATTGAATAATCAGGTTCTGCAACGTTGGCAAAGGACAACAACCGGATTATATGACATATTAAGCGTTTTCACAAATCATTTTCACTCTTCAAAGACTGTAGATGTTCATCTTTGTCACAGGTTCCTACACTGAAACGTACAACTGCATTGATTACAGACAACTCTGGGTTACTCACATGGAGACACTTTTGACTTGGTTGATCTGCAGACAGGCCGCGCGACAACTATGACAACTCAGCGTCGATTACAAGTGACATACCGGAAAAGAAAGGGCGGGATTAGTTGTAATGAAATCAGGCAGTTAAACCCGTGTTTATCCAGCACCGTCGTGTACCGTCAACAAAATGATCTAAATTCCTTTCTACCTGTGATCGACCGGAATGTAGATAAGGGAGGCAACTCAATGGTGTTACAGTGGTCTCCCCTCTATACACTAGGAATATTAATTGTTACTACATCATCAAGTAAAGAAACTAATACAAAAAGTCTTAAAACGGTTACTAAATTGTAATTGTATCTATGTTTGTATGATACTCGCATATGTTTGTATTGTATAACTATGCTAATTCACCACGCAACCTGTATACTATCTATTTCATGTTTAGTCCCGTTATTTCCATACTATAGATAATTGTGTTAAGTATGAAGAAAAGGGCAAACAACGGTGACTTTTTTGATACACACATTTTAACACGATCCTATACACAAAGGCGTATGTGTTGATTATGTTAAGTTAATGATATAGATACTATGTGTGTATCTCAAACATAATTAGACACATAGTTTGTATGACGCTCTGCACAACTGTCTGAATTATCATTGACTTCAAGTTTCCATAATTTCCTAATATTAAGTTTTAGCAGTCTATCCGCTCTTCCTCCATCAGCCGCCATCATGTTTTATTGTTGAACCCTGGCCATTATATGTTTTCAGTTAGTTCACTGAGCCGGAAACCAGTAGGCGCTTCATTGTCACCCTGTATCCGCCAACCTCGTATAAAAGTGATTATCCTTAAACATTAGGGATTGGGACCTCAAATGGCGGCACTGGATAGTCGATAAATGCTATTAAACAGCTTTAATTTCAAAGAAGATTTAATTCCAATCACGAACTTACTTCAAAAGGCATACTTGAAGTTGAATAAGCAGTTACCAGGTGCCTAGGAATCAAGCGTTTGTGTCGAGATTTAAATGACGATCGCCATCACGAAAGTACTCAACAGTTAACGTATTCTAACACATTCACAGTTGCTGTCTTTGTGTGGTTCTGGTGGTGTGTTAATATATATATAAGAAAACACATACGCTATATTTGTCTTCATTTTAAGATGTTCGGTAAAACAATTATTATAATCGTGTTGTTTTTTTCAATCGATGTTCGATACTAAGCTGACCACGTTTCCCCTAAAACAGTTGCAGCGGTCGAAGTAGTCAAACATTCCATCGAAGCTAGTTATGAGGACTTCGCATTTAGTCTTGACTCAATAAGCCTGGTAAAAATGTATCACTTCACACTTTCTCCGTTTGTCCTACCCCTGCCTAAGACATTTAGCGTTAAATAACATTATTTTCATTATTGACTACTTTAGTTTGGCGTGCTACCAGGAAAGCAGAACACTTAATCCTGAACTCTCTATGCCATAATGTGACCTTTGTAATAGCAGAACAGATCCTAATTACATCAACATTTCCTAGACAATCTTCCATCTTTTATAAACATATTTAGATAATCATTCATATCTGCGTCGCGAAAATAGGTGTCTGGTACACAGAATGAAAGCGCGTGACGTAACATAACAACTCCCAATAGGCGACATCATCATATAACAGAGCATGCGCACAATTAAATTGTCGTTTAGCGCTCGTCTGCTGGCAGTTTGGTCAACCAGTGTTTATTTTGTTCGTCTTTGATGGATTTATTTTGTAAGTGTAAATAAGGGCTGTTTGTGGTTATAGTTTACATTATTTTACAAGATGCGTATTTGTAGGCGCTTATCTACCGTATAATTATGATTTTGGTATACACATTTAATAATTGAACCCGAGATCAAACTAGGTGTAAAACATGTTTGCTTTTAATTGGTACATATAAGGTAGAGTTCATGGTTTTGCACCTAGAAAACGATGTGTTAAAGTCAAGGAAGTTATCGTACTGTTATATAGTCAATGGAGTAAGTTTACTGATTTCAATATATGTTAACAATAGTTCAAAGAATTGTGAGGTCTTGGATAGTGTTATGGTGTATGATGTATCGTTCAACATTGCGTGCCTTCATAAGTCTCAATGTATAACTGCAGTCATTAAATAAAGTCATTAAATAAAGTCATTAAATAAATTCAAATACAAATAAACACATGTTTCGAATGGGCTACGTTACACGCATGTTCTAGTGGATCATGCGAAAACATATGTCGTTGAAAATTGTGTTAGTGTATTTTTTATACATGAACACGTTCACTGTTGAATCACATCCTCATGCATTTGGATCCCTTTAAAAGAATGTTTCCTTTAAAAGATTGACAGAAGTAAAGCGTATAGAATTTTCCAAAAGCGCTGAGTGTCCCTTGTGAACATGACAAATAGCACCAGGAACGGCTACAGATTTATAACCGAAACGTTGCATTGAACACATAGTGTCTGAAAGTGAAGCCAAATTGATATTAGACATTTTCTAAACATATGCAATAAATAAGGCACCGCTTTTTGGCAAATACTCGAGGTTTTATAGAGATTGAATCTGTATTACAAGCTATAGAAGAATTGTCGTTTGGCTGCACCCCACCATTTTTTCCGTATTGTCGTAAAATCGATGTCGTAAAAGAGAAATGTATCAAGAAACAATTTGTCATGTAACAAAATGAGATTGGTTTAATAGTTTACAAGCTCAGATGGTGAGATCTCAAGGCTTTATTTGTTCCTAATGTCATTGCTGCTCTGGTCGAATGTAACTAGCAGAATTAATGTCGTAACTGTGGCTGCCAAGACGTAATACATGGTTTCACAGTTTGGAACATATTGGAATCGCTGAAACAGTGTGTCCATACAAGTAGTGTTATGTAACTGATGATTTTATCAATGATAACTATTAAGTTGTGACTGTTTTAACCTTCTTTTTTTAATGTCATTGCAATAAACACTACGCTCGAGTTTGATTTTGTATATATATATATACATGTGTTGACCTCAATGTTAACATAGGTGTTCATTGTACGTTTAGCACAACAAAAGTGTACAATTTAAAATGATTAAACAATATAAATCGCTCTATTCTTCAAAATGCACAAATATAATGCTTATTTTCTGTTTTCAGGTGACGCATCCACTGACCTAAATGTATGACAGTCTTTATTCCACATGAAAATAATTCATTTTAGAAAACAGGGGGACGACCATGGTTACTCACCCCCTTATAACTTCAGCATTTATAGAAAACATTTCTACGGTCTGACTCATTGCTGATGACCAAATTAAATAAATATTTACATTTCAATTAATATGAGTAAAATACCAGCCGTCGCGAGCAACAAAACTGCGCAAATGTGCCTCATTCATAATAAATCATATACGTGAGTCGAGTAAAAGTGAATGGGAATTTTTAAGTTTACTTTTGTCACTTAGGTAATCTTTTGGTCATTTTCTTAGGCTCCCATTTGACCCCGTTCATTCCATGGTAACCTGGCAAAATCAAGAATGAAACTTTTGAGTATTTTAATGAAATCGGAGAGTCCTTTTGAAGATGCGGTGTCGAAGTCGCGCGTTCATACCCCCTTATGCAAGAGTTAATCTATTCTGTTCACTGTATTGTATCGTTAGATAAGCTGAGAGCGATTTTGTTTACAGAAAGTATGAAAATATTAGAACGTAGGGTAAAAGTCACACGTATCCGGTTAGTATTACAATAACACTTCATAATATTCGCAATAAAGGCGGAGATAAGAACGCTTTGATCTTACATAGAAATTTTGATTAGTGACTTTTGGTTTCCAATTTGAGAGTTTAATTTTTCATGATACATCACTGACAAGGAGACAGAGTGCTGATAAGCTTGGAATACATAACTCTGATCAAATAAATCACTGCATGACCTGTTACCTCTACTTGCCGTACGTAAGAATAACCACGACCAGCTAAAGAGCGAACACAAGTGCTAATATTCAGCAGGGCTATGGTATTAACTTTACTTGTAAATGTTTGTTGGTTGAACAGTTTTCTTAAAACCTACTTTTCATCTTCAGTCATTGCTATACCGTTGAGGGTCTTGTGGCAGATTGACAGCTGTTAAAGAAATAGAGTATTTGTTATTTATATCAAGAGGTTATACTTATGCTCAAAATTCTTTCTGTCGGAAATTGGCAAACAATACACAAACAAGTAATTGTTTCAAGGCAATTCCCTCGATGCTGCTGCTGACGACGGTGACGAGGATGATGATTCCATGCATATTGGTTGACCATACTTTCGTTATAAAATACGCGATCCAGTGGCAATCACACGGACAACGACATAGATTAGTTGACTGGTTGTAACAATGGTAACGTTTAACAGAAGCAACCCTCGTCCTGACCATCTGTCCAATGTGTCCAATGTGTCTTTCCTCACAACCTTACAACAGAATAGTGTGCATTACTTCCCGCAATACACGAAAATAATGAAATCCTACTTTGGGCAATTATTCTGCAATAGCGATCTAATCCTTCGATCTGTCACGCAGAAGATTGTTTTCTGTGATTTGAGAGCTCCTAGATGACAATGATGACGTTAAGCCTTCTCTGTGTATGTTGGTAGCTTGTATTGGTCGGTGCAGGTGTGAGATTTATCACCACGTAACATATGGTAACGTAGGATATTTAATGACCTTAACGTGGACAATGGTGACTTTCTTTTTTTTGTCTGTGTAAGAGAGCATTTGGGGCTTTAGAACAAGTATTCGTGGTCTTTGTTGTCAAGTTGGAAATATTAAAACGCATGACCTCTTAATAGAGGGACAATTTAAACCTCAAAGAATCATTCAGGTATTCAAAGAGTTAATTCTATTTCTGAAAAAGAATCATAAGCAATTTCTTCTGATCAACAAACATATAAGGCATTAGTCATTTACATTTGAATGAGCACCCTTGCGTGGAGAGTTTTCGTGTCCAATAGCTGATGCTAGAATAGTGTTTGTTGAATATTCATTAACAGTCGTTGGTGTCAAAACGATAAAACTGTCACTACCTTTCCATTTGTCGGGGTAGTGAATATATTCACTCGAACGTGACCTTTTAACAAATTTTATTGAAAAGGGACAACACTCATTCATCAGCCTTTGACAGTATTTATTGCAACATTTGCGCCTGTTTTCACACTCAATCGCTCGTATTTGAGGTCTGTGGAGCCCGGGACAATTACACGTGGTGGACAAAGTTCGATTAAGCCCTAATTTATGTGGTTATTGGGGGCTTTCACATCACTCTATATGGAAGACTTCTCCATATATCTGACAGCAATAACAATTAATTGAATTTTAATCTGAGAGCGCCGTGAACATTTTGTTTGAAATTCGCACGAGTTAATATCTGAATATTCAAAGACATGCTTGTACAAGTGGCTAAGCTCCTGGACCAATGTCGCTAATACTGTGTTGATTGGTAAAGGTGAGACATTGTCACTGTTTAATATTCTGGCAAATGCTCCCATTAAGATATTTTGTGAACATGATTGGGTTAACATTGAGCTTGAACTAGTTGTAAAATAAAGTCTAAACTGATGCGGTGACCCTGGTGCTAATGTGACGCACGGTTAATTGTAATTGGTGGGATTTGATTGGGGTTACGTTACATCGACACTCAAATGATGTAGAGTGTTTAGTACTGCGAAGCTAACATCAACCCCATATACCCCCAAATATAGACTGCATGCTGGGTAATTAGAACCTTAATGACAACTAACATTGAGATTTGCAGGAGTATTCTTAGACTACGAACTAAAACTTGACAATTCACTAACACAAACAAGCAAAGAATGAATCCTCTGTAATAAGTGACTTTCATCGAGGAACACCAGCAAGCAAGATATGAATAAAATGCTACGTTTAAAGTGGTATCTGTTGTAAATGTACAACACAGTGTTATGAATGTACAATTGAAGAAAATTCTCCTCTTTTTACTTTTTATAAACATAAAGTTCATAGAATTCCGAAAGTGGTCAAAAACATTAAAAAAACAATTCTGAAGAGAAAAATAGCATGCAATATTTATATGTTAATAAATGAATTTCTAACTTGATCAATTTTGTAAACCGAACTCTATTTTTATTATTATTATTATATTTTTTATTATAGTGACAGGTAACACATTTCATATATATATTGACATTTGATATGAGGTATAGGTATGTGAGTAAGTTATTAAATTACATATTAATGACCATTGACTGTTCGCACACCTGATAGACTTATGTACAGTTTTTATTCACAAATATCACATATGTTTAATTTTATTGTGTATGTTACTATATCAGGGAATATATTGAACCTTTATTGGATTATAAGGTCTGTATGTCGATCAAAATCCTATTAAAACGTAATTTAGTGGATTAGAAACTCATGTATGCGTGGTTTAGGCACATGAGATTAACACTTCTTTAATAATGTTCCGGTAGGGGGCGTGGTTTCCTTGTATTCCATCGACTGTACCTGCGTTTATTCTTGATTAATAAACTAGAAATATACAGTAGCAAGAATGAGCCCTTTGTATCGCAATGGACTTCGAAGTCATTACAAAAAAGAGGTTGAATTTGAATTACTTTGGGTTGCTTTTGGCTACTTTGTATGACTTTGATGTCTCTTTTCGTTTGGCTCATTATGTACTTGTGGCTGAAAAGGGTTCATTTTGGTTCTCCTCAACGATGAGTCATTTACGATGAACCTTTGACCACGTTGCCCAGGTTCATTCTTCAGGTGTCAGATATCCACAAAAAAAGAAAATTAAAGTACCGTCGTTTTGATTGTTACAAGCAAAAACCTTAAATAGACTAAATTGTGGATGAGATTTTCCTTAAATGATGTTTCTTGAGTCCAAGTTAATCCAGTTAAGCTGACAAAGCCTACTTGATCTACCAAAACTAAGATGCTTACTTTCACTTTCATCATTTCTACAACAAAATACATTAAAGCCATTTTCAAAAACAAAATACAATTTACCATACATTTCAAAAACCATTTTGAAAGTTTTGTTCCAGACAAGGGAGTCAATAACAATATTAAGATACAACCCTATTGATGTTTCTCCTGATAAAAGATTATTTCATTTTGTAAAAACAAATCAAAAGTCCTTTTTTATTTAAGAAAAAGAGGGATTCTACAATGTTCTTCGTGACGAATGGCATACGATTGTAGTTAATTTAATACGCATATATGTAACTGCTCTTTTAGTTTAGTCTTACCTGCTGTTATCAATTCGTCTTCCCTGCTGTTATAAATTCATGCTCACGACCTTCATCAAATAGTTAGTACTCAAATGTTTTTTTTTCATTTAAATTACAATGGCAGATTTACATCGTTTAATGGTTTACCCGCTTTTGAGTGTTGAACTATATACGTTTGCTACCGTTTTGAAACATTTTCTTTCTACTCTGCAGACGACAAACTGTTGAAGACCTCTTATCTATCAAAGGCGGGAGTTTAACCTTTTGGCTGTTTTCATACGTTGACAACATGATTTACTTGTCCTAAATTACTCAGAGACAATCACAAAGTGGCCTCCATCTATCTTCTTTTACCGCGTGTTTGTACTGCTGAAAGGAAGACGTCAGATTTCATTACGATGGCGTTTCCCGCGCTCTGGAATTTGTCGTCTGCAAGGGTTTGATAAATGGAAGCAATTCAGTGAAGTCTCAGAGCGATAAATTAGGAGAATAAAAATATAATTTGTGATGAAGTGATTAGCGTTATAAATGGTTAATTATAAATATAAAAGGAAGATATTTATATTAGATGGATGCTGGCAAAGAAGCAGACGTATACGACACCCGTGACTCATAATTCTACGTTTAATATACATGTACAATCCATTCATTTCTATGGGATGACTTATCACATTGCAGTGTTTCTATTTGTTGTGATGCAAGTTTAGTTCGACAATTAAATGTGCTTTGATTTTTTCCAAAATGACATGTCGACCTCAAACAAAATGTCTTAGTGATCTTTTCGCCTTGCGAATACAAATGTCATATTTACATGTCTACGTTTGACAGGAAATGTAAGAATTTGTCACTGGTGATTCAGAGGTTGGATATCCATCTTCACAATGGTAGGAATCCCAGTTATTTGATAACATCCCCAAATCTCGCTTTATCTCGCGGGAACTCCTGTGTCGCGCGCCGGGGATTTCTACCATAGCGTTTGATATTGTGATTATTGTGTTGTTTTGTCAGGTATAAGGCAGATTATGATTGCTAAGTCAAATATAAGATTGTTATGTCGAGATTACAGTGCTTGTACATCTCATCATCCAGGTGGACAGACTTCCGTACAGTTACCGCAACCTCTCAGATACCACATAGGTCGCTTACCCCTGGTTACCCTTGGTTACGGCATCGTGGTTTGATGCTACTGGGTACGTGGCTGTGGTCAGATTCATCACTGTTTACTGTGGTCAGAACTTCAATGAACAAGTCAAGTACTAACAGATACACCATACTGACCAAGCTGCAACCTAACAACTTAATGACATGATGTTGTAGCACTGTAGTCATTCTTGTGTATTCCAATGATTAACCATCAAACCGTTAACTGATGTGAGGCATTAATTTCCTACATAATATTGTAAACTGATTTATGTCACATGGTATAATCATAATCCGATAACTTAGAATATTTGATCTTTATTTAATGTCACATATTACTACTATTTGTACGTGTTTATATTCGTTATATAATAATAAAGACTTTTATTAACGAGAGTGCTTATTAGATGTACATCTATCTTCCATAAGGCCCTCAGCATAACATAGTTTAACAACAATAACAACATGATTTAACAACAATAATAAATGACTATGATACGGTATCAATGTTATATATATATATATTGACTTGTCACCAAGCTATCCATTTTACACAGAATATCTGGTTTTCTGTAAAAGTGTCTTATTTAAATTTAAATTGCTGTTTTAAGACAAGAATGTAGAATGTATGGTTACTGTAATGTATACGAGCCACATGTGTCTTCGATCTTTAAATGAAAAAAGGAGTTCCAAAGTTCCAAAGTATAAAAACAGTACGAATCTATAAGGCATTTGTATCTGTAATTACTAATTATACACATACTTGTTCAGCAATGTTTACTTGCATTGGACTTTCAATGTGTATGTTTGTGTTGTTTTCGGTTTATGAAACGTTATGTTGCAAAGAAACAAATATATATGCAAGTGAATAATATTGTGTTATGTAGATTATGTATAACCATGGTTACTGTATTATAGTACATGTACATGTAAATTGGGTCAATGACCGTCTGGTTTGTTTAAATATCGTTTTAAAATTTGATTTAATATAAGAATTTAAAACAGATAATATATAAAACGTGTGGATCTAAACAAAATATATCTACTAGTTTGGTAACGTTTCCACACATTTTAATTCATACTTTATAACGATATAACGGTGTAGTAACATCCTATTAGGTGTTACGTGCGTGGCTATAATTATGTATTTCATAGATGTACAAGGTTGGTTCGTTCGTAGTGTATTAGATCAAGGTATATGTTTTGCAATCAATAACACATCATTGATTGGCATTTACATATTAGAATGTCGGAGAGAATGTTGAGTACCTGTATATATTGTGTGTGTGCTTGCTAGTTAGAACAGGTAAGAACACATTATACAAAGTAACAGAAAGTGTTCTCGTAATCCTCAACCGCTACTGGTGTTGCTGAATGAACATAATTTAAGATCATGGTGTTAACAGTGTGTGCTGGGTATGCACTGATATCTTCTATACGAATTTATTGTTGACACAATATGGATTACTTAGCTGAATATCGGCTAATGCTTATTTTCCCAACAGTAAAACTTAAAACAATATATGTTTTTTTCTCATTGATATTTATATTTCAGTCAACACTATATATATATATGTATATGTCCTTGTGAAGTTTCAATGGATATATATTGAACATGGAAAGGTAGTGTTGTGTTCATTAAGTAACATGACAACGAGGTTAATTGTTGCATATCAGTATTATAATAGTGTTTGCATGTTCCATTGTAGCACGTTATTGATCTGCATCACATATAATACAACTGATGTTCGTCGTTAAGGACTCGGTAAAAGTAATAAAACATAACTAATGTGGAAGACTCTAGTCTGCAAATACGTACTTCCCGAATTTATTTATCTATGGTTAAACTACTAAGCTTTTTTTCTTTCTATACCAATGTTCTATGTTTACATATATGTACATAGTTGAAACAGTTTTGATTTTTATTATAATATTGATTGTTTTAGTTAACTTCGACTAAAAAAAGGACTTTTGGGAAATATGAAGAAAATACTTGCCTAATATGCGGGTGTGCTTTCAAATTATTGGGGACAAAACAGGTTGCTATGTGTTGTGATTTTAGCTTTCTTAATAAACGTACATAGGCAAGGTTTGTCATTTGTTTATGAATCTAACTTGCTACTCGTAAACATATTTCAATAACTTCGACATGTCTACGATTGGTGAAGAACTGAATAAAAGTTTTAGTTATGAAGATAAGTATATAAGATTTGAATGTGTCAATAGAATTAAAGCTGAAATTATTTGTTCATAAAGTTGTACAAGTTTTAGTATACGGCTATAATTACTGCCACAAATGTCATGATATGTGTATACACATGTGGGAAGATAACCACCCTAAACACATGTATTGTATAAGAATATTGACCTGAAACTACGGAATAAATCACAGGTACCAATGCATTACAATAGGTGTTACATATGAATGGACACGCGTTCTCTGTTGTAATAACACGACAGTCTAATCCACCCATTTCACAATTCAATAGTCCGTGTAATGAATTCACGAGTTTCTGGTCAATGTTTGTATACAATACAAAAATAATGATTGATTTTGTCTGGTCTAATTACAGGTAATAATACATGTGTCATCTTCTCCGTCTAAAGTGATTATTGACGAGAGTATACACATAGCTTGTATATGTGATATATGTGTATTGTGTTATCAGCTTTGTTTGGAATATTCACTGGTTGCATTTAATAAAAAAAGAGGACAGTTTAAAAAAAAAGGGAAATAAAGTTTAGCTCTTAAAATCTGTTTTTGAATGAATTAATTTGAAATTATTTTAAAGTTACATTATGAAGTTACTAGTTATTTGTATACTGTCTTCAATTTGCAACAACCATTAAGGCACATACTGAATTGTAATAGAAAAACATAAAGCATTGTTATTTTCCTAACTAAGAGGAATAAAATAAGTATTTTGTTTTCAAAAAGAATACCTGGCAATAAGTGTTTCCCATGTTCTATAACCCCATTATGTATTTTGATGAGACATTCGCGAGAGAAATGTGTTCGCTGTTTAATCGTAAGATTATGAGAATATTTAAAATTAATTGTGAATGATATAAAACAACACTTGATTTATCTATTTATGTTTATTATAATGATGTTAAAGATGTTTACATGTACACGGGTTATAAATGGCACACATCACATAGTCATAAGTTCAGTACACTATATATTGCAGATAAGTTCTAACAATACATATTACACTAACAATTCAGTGTCTAATATCTTAGGTAATTGTTTGCTATCAAAGCCTTGTTTCTAAAACACAAATCTCGTGCTTAAACACAGCTGTTTTAAGATCTGGCAGCAATTTCTTCACTTTTACAAAGAACAACGCATTGGGAGACATACTTGTATAACGTTAACACATTGTAGTATTATCTGTCGTTCAATTTACAAGCATGTTTCGTGCAACGTCATCGATTATTCGATCTACACTGTTACAATGTAAGTTTGTAATATTAAAAAGTGTCTGTTTAGTCCTGCCACCTTGTCAATATCCACTAGGAATTATCAATATCACAAACTTACATTGTAACAGTAGATAGGAAGAGCACAC
>ENA-OREC01000199-OREC01000199.1-marine-metagenome-genome-assembly--contig:-NODE-199-length-19033-cov-14.619909_pt1 | contig 19033 bp, 13 predicted proteins | sample MGYA00248626_ERZ508543 | MGnify/ENA primary metagenome ERZ508543 (study PRJEB26211, sample SAMN05518279) | marine metagenome | isolation source: Puget Sound, Washington, USA | host: Bankia setacea...
ATTCACAGATGTTTATCCTATATGTGCAGATTATCCTGAATAATCATTATGGCTCTTACTTTCTGTGGCAAAAAATCAGAAGTGTCCTATGGACACATTTCTATTTTTTTTATAGGCTTGTACAATTTAGATTCCATGTTTCATGCTGATTGGTAGTGGTATATATTAACATATAATTTTATCGCATTTCAGACTGGTCCCTGCTTTGTTACGGGAGAGCTCCTACAGTACTATAAGGCTTGGGGCTTATGAACCAGTCAAGAGATTATTTGGGGCCACTGATAGAGCACACACTCCCTTATGGAAGAAGATCTGCGCTGGAGCTTTATGTGGTAAATATTGAATATAGTCTGCTGTATTTGCATTAACTAATGATAAAACCACTGGAATACATGTAGTAGTTTATTGAAATTTCTTTAGAACATTTTGAGGGGTAAAGGGAAATGGTTCTTAGTGTCATTGAATCAAGAATCAGATAGAGGCCTTTTGTATTCACCCCTGAATTTACATTAAGTTCTTGACCTTTGCCATGACCTGGAACCTAGGGATCTTAGCTGTCTTTAAACTGTAGGAACATTTGCGGGATTTTGACTCTGTGAATTCTACTAATGCAATGCAGCCCTAGCTAACCCATTGGAAAACAACCGTAGAGTACATGATGTTTTTTGTGTCATGTATAATTGAATCTTAATTCTTCACATGTTATTTAGTTCTATTGACAACAGGTAAAGGTTCCCAAACAATGTCCTGGGTGGCAACATCATCAACATCACTGTGGATCGATCAAACAAAACATTAATTAGAATTTAATTATATCAGAATATTGCAGAATTTGCTATATAAAGAGAGATAAGCAAAGTTAATATTTATTTTCTGCTAACAGGGGCAGTAGGGAGTTTCATGGTGACCCCTACAGACCTAGTCAAGGTTCGTATGCAGGCCCAGGGTAAGCTAGGACCCGGTCAAACAAAGAGATACAAGAACACTTGGGCTGCCTTCAAAGAGATCATTGATGCAGGAGGGATGAGGGCCCTGTATGTTGGGATAGGACCAACAGTGAAAAGGGCAGCCATACTTACAGCTACTCAGGTAAAAAATATAAAACAAATCAACAAACAGGCATTAAACGTAGGAACTTTTTGTGTTATACTAAATCACAGTATTGAAGTTCTAGATATATATATATACTGGTAGTCTAGACAAAAAATGAAATGGTTGTTTTAGGTGTATTCATAGTTAGGTTGATAATCACTCACAATTCTTGATTTGGAAGTTTTCATAAACATGGTCATAATACATATATATTTAAGTGAGAGTTAGTTTGACCTTGAGCTATTTTTCGTGTTGAACTTTAATATTTTGATGAATCAGGTATAATTATTTGTATATAAATTTCAGACAAGATCAAAGATTTTAGATATTTTTAAATAAATATTATCAACAAATGTACAATGTACTTGTAATATAAGTAATAATCTTTGGAAAAACACTGGTTTGATGTTGATCAAATATGTAAAAGATTTATAAACTTGTTTTTTTGTTCATTGATTCTGTCATTTCCTGTATGCTTTTTTCTTCAGATTCCAGCCTACGACCATGCCAAACATGTTATCCTCAACATGAACTTAATGACGGAGGGTATACCACTACATATTACAGCTTCAATGATAGCAGGATTTTGTTCAGCCGTTACTACATCTCCAGTTGACGTTGTCAAGACTCGAGTCATGAATCAGTGTATGTACTCTACAAGGAAAAATCTTTGTTTTAAAGTATCATCTTTCAGCAACAGATATTGACATTATCATATTCTTTACAGTCAATATACATGCATTACTCAATATACTGTACAGAGCTACAAATCTGACTCAGTGTTGAAGTAACGTGTCAACAGTTAATGTTTTTTAGTATGTTGGTTTGACGACAAACTTAATGAAAGTTATAATTTTAGAAAGAAGTTAAAAGAATAAATCTTAAGCATTGAAATTTAAGGAACCAACTAAAGTCATTAACACTTTTTATGCTCCCTACAAACAAAGTTTTGGGATGGGGGTATATAGGAATCACCCTAACCTGTCCGTCTGTCTGTCAAAAATGTCTAATAAGACATTCCTCCTTAATCGATGATAGTTAAGAAATTTTACACTCTTGCAGTAAACGACCTGATGGTGTGCAAGGGCTGTCCCACTAAATCGTAGACTTTGTTTATAAAAGATTTATACAACGTCATATTATAATAAAACTTTGCATCTAACTTAATCAAAATATAACCAATACAAACATTAAAAAAAAACTGAAACGGTATTGTTTTATTAAGTGTTAGTACACTATTTTATATACACAAGTACACCTGGCCGGCGCAGTTCAAAATTCTGACATACAAAAATACATGTGAGTTCATCTTAATGTTTTGAGCAGATGCATGAGTCCATTCGCACATTGAAAAGTAATATCATACGAATATGATTTCATTTTGACGCCACCATCTTGATTTACAAACACTTTGAGGTATTTTTTAAAATGATACACACGGAAGAAGTTTATCATTGTAACATAAGCAGAAAATGGCGACGTCAGACGAAGACGCGGCACACAGATCAGCTATTCAAGTTAGTTTTCCACCAGGATTGACGCCTATCGACACGTTTCGCCAATTGAAATCAACAGAACGTTACAAGAATGTTTCAAGAACACTTACATATACTTTGCATGATAGATATAGCGACGGTAGCACGGTTAATACAGTGCGTGGGCGGCCGAAGTATAAGAATTGCGTAATAGTGAAATCCGCACTGGACGGGATCGACTGTGACTAGCGACGCACCATATGAGAACTTGCTGGGATGGCCGGTAAAAGTTAATATACAGCACAACACATCCTAACATCGGAGTTGAGAATGTCACACATGAACACTAGTTGAATTCGATTGAATGTTTGAAACTTTTATTAAACTTATCTTTCACATTAAGGAAAGGTGTGATCGTTTGTTCTAGACTGTTCGCCGCAATCTTATGCATGCGTTGTGGAAGAAGGGTCCATACTTGTCTGCTCGAAAATGTAGAATTGCACCAGGACAAAGCCAAATGTCATAGAAATTGATGTGTAATGGTTCCAGCGTGCTATACATCTACCATATTCAAGAAACCTGGCACTATTGGACTTCATATATTTTACTAATTTGAAGTCGTATTTACGGGGAACACGATTTAATCCTAGCACTAATATCTGTCATGTGATACAAAAATGCAACCGATCATTATACTGTGACTGGTTCATGAATGTTTACCAGAACTAGATGAGACGCCACTATAAGTGTAATGCACATCAGGGTGTATACTTTAAGAAATGAGTAGTATGTGACATTAGTATGATGTTTACCGCGCCGCTCATGTGTACATGGTGTTATTTAATGGTTTGTAGAATATTTTTTTGTTGTTATTTTGTAGTGTAATTTCGTGTGTATTTGCACAAGGTGTTGAATTAAACATCAGCGAAATTTGTAAAAAATGTGTTCATTAGTTTATTAGATATGAGAAAAGTCTACGATTTAGTGGGACAACCCTCGTAATTAATGGAGAATAATCTCAGTCCGAAATGATTTAAGGGAAATAATTAGTAGTGCGGGATGGAGATTCTATTGTGGTTTAACTCGCTGTTCTTGTTCTTTTGGACTCAATTAAGGATGACTGTCAATACAGATTAAGTGAAACTTTTGTGCTATAGAGGCCTGACCCTGTACTACCTTTGAGTTTGGGGAAATGCATATATAGCTTGTTCCATCATAAATCTTTACAATGTCAGTAATAATTATCTTTTAGTGATCAATCTTTCAACAGGCTGAACGACAGTCTTAACAGTTATTTGAATTGTATACATGTTCTTATTGTTCCCCTCCTTTCATCTTCTCAAACAAAGTCATGCATGTTTTTTTCTCTTGTGTATTTCAGGTCAAATTACCAAGCCATACAAATCTGCCATTGACTGTTTCCTGCAGACACTTCGTTCAGAGGGAGCACTAGGCTTGTATAAGGGATTTGTACCTAACTGGATGAGAATAGGGCCTCATACCATTGTAACTTTCTTTGTGTTTGAACAACTCAGGAAACTTGTAGGAATGGAACCAGTTTGATGTGGAATATGTATCTAGTTATTATGTTGTTTCCCATCAAGAGCTAATCAAGATATAACAAAGTTGTGATATTCAATACTTCAGACAACAAGATTTCAGCAAACTGTCAGTAGTAAATGAGTATGTTGTTTTTTGATTCTTTCAACAGATTTATAAAAGAGTTATTATATGATATTGGAATGTTTGATAAAGACAGTTCATTTTTATCAAGTAGTACATCTTTATACTCATGGTTTGTCAGGTTTTTAAAACAAATATGCAATTTATTGAGAATGTCATAATACTAGAGTTCTACATTCTATAAAGTTATGGTAAATACATTATGTAATAATTTCCAATGTTTATGACTGTTTTGAAAGTTATAGGTTAGTGATAATATGTTACTAAAACTGACGATTGATAGTGTTTATAATTTGTGAATCTTGTTAAATATATAGTATTTGATGTGATGTATGTTATAACCAGACATAGACGTGTGAATAGTCCCTAGAAGGTTGTTGAAGTGTTTTTTAAAGAGGGCAAAAATCATTGCTCGAATTAGACCTTGGATCTTTGCATAATTGCGACTGAAAATTTATGTTTGTTAGTTTATTTTCAAGATAAGGATAGAATTTTGCAAGTCTATAAAAGTGAGTGGGGTATCTCCTCAAGCAACAAGCACAAGTCATTATATGAACACACACGTAATAAGGGCTTCTAACAAAGGTTTCCAAAAAAACATTAAATTGAAAGTATGTATTTGGATTTTTGAGATTAAATATTTTGAGCTCCCACTGGATTGCAAGCTGTCACACAAATTCAAGAACTGATATTCTGCACTTTAGATGAGTTCTGTATGAATGAATCAACATTGTGGAATTTAAAAATTCAATTAAGAATGTACTTGTATAATATCTGACGAGAAATGTTTGTAGAAAGTATTTACCTACCAGATTGTATTTGATGTTCAAGTTTATATTGTTTCAAGTTTTATAAAATATCTTTGCTCAATTTGCTGTGTTTTGTTTTGGGTAAGTTTTGAAAGTGGTTTAGATGTATTGTTATATTTTTGATTATATTTGAGATCCAAGTTTTTAAAGTGTCTTGCCAACCAGACTTTGAAATCTATCTTGTTAGTATCTACCTCTTATATATTGACACCAGCATTGATAAATATATGTAGTAAAATGCTCAAAAATAAACTACTATTTTTTTTCTCACAATTTAACACTGATAGATATGTTTGAAATTTTATGTAGGTTTTATTTTGCACAGTCCATAAGTCCATGTGAATACACTGTTACTTTTTGTCTGAGTTGCCAAAAGACGCAAGTATGATATTTTAGACAAATTATTAGTGTTGTTTTTAATTCATACCTTTTTATCATAGATATTGTTTAGTGACTAGTGTTCTATAGTTTATATTTTATGTTATGTATTTGTATTAGTATTACTCAAGATTTTTAAATCCATATAGGGCTCAAATACTGGTATAATAGTCACCTGGAAGTATTATTGTCACTTACCGGGTACATTTATACTTCTTATCGTTTGAACATTTGAAATTTCTTTCTTTTTCACATGTATTTTGCGCACAATATATAATTTTATATCATGTCTGAATGGTAATAAAGAACTTACTTACCGTAGTTTATCAGTTAGTAAATAGCAAATAAGACTTCAAAAAAGAGATTATCTCAAGAATATTGGGTTGAATAGTGTTTAGATATATCTTGTCTTCTCTTTTTGTGTAAGGGAGTACATAAATACAATGTAAATAAGATTAAGAATTTCCTTCTACATTGAATACTTGCATAATACTTGGATACAGAAAGTAAACAGCATTTTGTTTGTTGGTTCGATTGTATTGATTAAAAGATTACATAATGTCATATACATACATATAGAGATTCTGTAGAGATTCTGGTTCAGTGTCATTTTATGTCAAGTTTGATAAGCTGTCACAATTGTCATAGAAGTATTTGTTTGTGCATCTATCATTATTCTAAATCCATGGGCACACAAGACCAACATGACACTGGTGTGCCAAGCACGTGGCTTACATCATTACCTCAAAAGTCAAGGTCTCAGTGGGTCTGACATAGATGACCTTTAGGTATTTTAAAAGCATCGTAGTTAACTCTTTGTTGCAAGTTCTTCCTCTTAAAAGAGATTGATTGATATATTTTGATATTGTTATACATGTAGTTCCATTTCTGTGAATAGTCTCTGGGATTGATTTGTGCCTTTTGTAAATCTGGGATCCAAAAGATAGTCTGGTTGTTTAGTGCAATACCTGCACTTCATTTATGCCATCAGAATGGTCTCCAAACAATTGAGAATATGTTACAGACTTTGTAAAAATATTTTTTAATAACATGCTTTCCTAGCTGTTACTTAAAACCAGATTAGTTATCATGCACATGTTTGTGATGGAGAAAGGCATGTATTTGGTGCATCAATACTATCTTGCTTTTGAATGCTCTTTTAAACAAGATATGAACATGTTTTATCTGTGAATGGAAATATATATTCCTTACATGCCAAGAGCAAAATTAACCTGTGTTTAGGTTAATTAAAATATCATGCTTGCAGCGAATATGTATGTACAACTACATGTACTTGTAATCTTCTGCAATTCTTGCTGTGGTGTTCTCGTGGTGTTCTCTAATCATGGCAATATAAGTTTACTTTTAGTTTGTGCTGGCAAAGTAGTCAGAAACACTATTTAACTAACTTGTATTTAGATATATACACATCTTGTTTTAGTATGTATTTTAGTCACCATGATTGTAATAGTTGATGTTAAATGTACTCTTGAAATTACCTCAGCATGGCCTCATTATAACTGTGTAGTGATCTTTAGCTGAACTTTTATAAATGTCCATCAAAGGCACTTATGTACTAGTTTGCTGGTAAAAACTACTTTTACAAATGATTTTAAATCATGCAGTCATGTGCACATCAATTGTAAGCAATTTATGCTAGTTTAGACCAAAACCAAGTTGATTTTATTGTAGTTGACCAAATGCTCATATATGTTTTGCTTTATGAGAATTGAGTGTGTTCTTTATATACAGATTATTGTTGGGGTTTTATTTCCTTTTGAAGTATAGCACTATAATAAGCCATTAGTTATGTTGATATATAATAACAAATCAACCAGTTAGCCACATAACTAATTAGTATTTGAAGATACATGTATATCGATGGGCAGGTACATAAATATTATCTAGTATTACATGTGTGACAGATAAAGTGAACTTATATATCCACTTATTAGTGTTAGATATAATACTGAATGTTATATATAATGAAATGTTATTCATGTCATGTCAAACCTTTGTGACCTTGACATTGTTATTTCTTAACAGCTGTGTTTATTATGTTTATATTATGTATTACCTATATAAAGAATCCTGAGCAGGGACTGACAAGATGTACCATATTCCTTTGCCATAGATTTAATTTTAAAAGAAAAAGTAATGAAAATATATTGTTTCAGTGGTTTAACAGGTACATGTGTTGACTTGTTTGATATGATTAACCCTAACAACCTATATGTATGTTCAATATACCCGGTATTAATTTGTACCAATACGCAGTGTATCTGTTGTATGTATCCACTTGTCACAAATAAAGAACATAGTGTGAAGGAACTAACTAAACTTATGTTTGTTTGTGTGTTTGTTGTTAAGCTATTTAAGCGATGGTGATGATGAGACAACAATCAGAAGTACACATTCACCATGCATATTGATTCAGCTTCATGATGTGTCTGTGTGTGTGTGTACGTGTGTGCGTGAGTGTGTGTGTGTTTCTAATACGTATGTTAGATTTTATGACATTGCTGTTTCATAAGAAGAAAAAAACATGAAGCAAAATAAACTGTAAGCTGGAAGATAAAACTTTTGATACAAATGTTGGAAGACTTATGAAGAAAGAACACAATAGCACGGACATAAACCATAGGTCCGTGACAATAGACAAGGACATGGTGACGATCTATGTATAGTAAAATGCATCAATTATTCACTCATTCATTTAATTCTTCATCTATCCGAACTGGTTTTATTAATTCAATTCTTCATCTATACACATTCATTTCATTAACTCATTCATTTAATTCTTCAACTATCAGCATTCATTTATGTGTACATTCATTCTGTCAACCATCTATCCATTAATCAATTTCTTATTTTAAGTGTTCTTTGGGAAATGAAATTAAATGTTTTGATAAGTTCACAATGACAATGATGCTGACAATACTAAATGTTCGAACAGTAGAAGTACGAGTACGAAACTGACTGAGTACAAACGTTCTTACTCTGTGTCTTCAGACGCATTGATAAAATAGAGTTCAACGCAACATCAAAACAAGTATCTTTCAACGACAACTACCTTTGGAAGACAGCACATAGCACTTCAAAAGGTTTGTGATAAACATTCTTGTCTTTCTAAAAAACATATCGTGTGTTGCCATGCATCATCATAATAGAAAGAAATTTAATTGTAAAGTCGTGTCATCTGTTTTCGCGATGCTGTTTTGACAGCTGTCATTTGTGACCCGTTTTCTGAGTTTGATAGACTCACAATTACTTTTTAATGACGAATAGCAGGAATACATATTTCTGTTTATTAATAATGATGTTGAATTTTAATCATTCTTCCGTCAATCCTATCCGCTGTCATTAGTTATTGACACTGAAATCAATCGAACTGATGTGTACTGGTTTTAGGACAACGTGCATCACTAGGTTTCATGCTAACTCCTCAGGTATTGTTGTGGCCTATACTTCTATCGAAACCAAACAAACATTTTTGCTTCAAACAAGTTAATTGACAACTTTTAGCTCACATGGTTTGACTTTAACTTTACTTAGCTTCATGGTACATATTTAAGAGCTTCATGTTTATGCATGGTTATTGTTTCAGATGCCTGCACAGTCGTTGATGATGGCTTGGTCCAGCAGACTGTTGAGAAGTGGCAGTATCTCTAGACTTAATCAGTTAAAGAGATTTGGAAGTTCGGTAACTTTGACAACTTTCTCACATCTTTAAATGTTAAAATTTATGAAAAACAGCTAAGTTGTATATATGAAGTAGATACACAGCAAATACGAAAAAATAATATACAGTTGGCACTGCTTTAAATTTAAGTGACCAAATGTCTATGACAACATCATATGTGTAAAATTTGAGCACGGTCAATAATCAAGACTGATTCAGTATAACTATTATCAACATTATTCTTTCTTTAAATGCTCTTGCCTGTATTAATGATTAATGACAATCAAAGGGTCCTTACAAGACAGAGGGATTACATACATAGAGATTACAAATTATACTTATTATAAGCCAATGCACACTTATGCGTTTTTAACATTTTCTTCTAGGACATGAAAAGGACCTGTCTGTATGACTTTCATGTTAAGAATGGAGCTAGGATGGTTCCCTTTGCTGGTTGGGAAATGCCGGTACAATACAAAGACAGTATAACTGAATCACACAACAATATCAGGACTAATGCTGGCATATTTGATGTGTCTCATATGTTGCAGACAAAAATCAGTGGTAAAGACAGTGTGAAGGTACGTTTGGAAAAGTTTTATCAGTAGTTTTCAGAAAATAGGCAACATAAAAGTTGTTTGTTATGTTCTTATATATCAAAATTCATCTGCATGTTTTCTAAGAGCTTAAACATTCAACTCTTTTCCTGTGGTTGTTGGTCCTGTTATTTCAAGATTTTGATGGTGCTACTCTTGATGCTTTTAATACTGACATCATTGATGGGGTTGATGTTGATGATAGCAAATGATAATGATGAAGAGTAGTTACACTTTAAAGGAACTTCCTTGGAAAGAAAGAGCTACATGTATCTTTAAATTATCTTTACTGTTAAGTATGTCAGTTGAACATTATATTATTGTGATTTATAAATGATTATGGGTTTTTTCCAGTTTATTGAGAGTTTAGTTGTTGGTGATATAGCTGGTCTCCATAGTAACCAGGGTACGCTGACATTGTTCACTAATAGTAAAGGAGGTATCATAGATGATCTGATAGTGAACAAGACAGAGGAGGGATACCTGTATGTTGTGTCTAACGCTGGCTGTGTCGACAAAGATCTGCCTCATATGATGGTAAAACAAATCAATGCAAAATGTAAAGCTACCGGTATATCGTGATAAACATATGTTCAGAGCCTACCTATTCTATTACACACATACATGTTTTAGGCCACATTTAAGTGCTGGACTATTTGTTGTCATTGAATATATATTTTTATTATTCACTTCCCTGTTGAGGTTTTATTATGTTATTACTTCCTGTATTGAATAATGTTAAAGGTCTATAGAATATTTTAGTAATAAAAAATAATAAATAATTTTGCAAGAGCTCTTGTTTTCTTAATAATTTTGTCAATTGTTTCATGTCATTAGTATCACTCATATACAACATTCATTGCATTTGATTGTAACTTTGAAATTTCAGTGGTGGTTTGTTATTTTGTCTAAGCTATGTTAATATTCTTATCTCCAGAATCAAGCTGAGACTTTGAGGGGTAAAGGTTTGGATGTGACTGTAGAAGTTATCTGTAATGGTCTCATAGCTTTACAAGGTAAGTAACACCCTTAAGTTTTGTAACTTACATGAATTGGAGTTTTGTAAGATTGTTTTCACATATTCAATTTGGTTGAGGAAGATTTTTTAACCACGCCGGTAACATTTCTCACACCTATAATGTCGTCTGTAATTCAGCAAAACTGGACAACCGATTCAGGAAATTTTAGTTTTTGGGACCAGAATCTGGCTTCAAATTAACAAAGACATCACGCTAATAAAGTTTGCGCTAAACGGATTGTAGTTTATATACAGTAGTTGCTTAGAGTTGGTTGGTTCCAGGAACAGATTAACGTGATTTTCATAAGCAATAGTGCTTGTTTCACAATAAAAGTAAAATAAATTAGAATAAACTAATCATCTTGCAGGACCAGGCATGGTGAAGACATTACAGCCAGGTGTGAACTTTGACCTGTCCACTCTACCATTTATGACGAATTGTTCTACATCTATATATGGAATAGACAACTGTAGAGTGACGAGGTGTGGATACACAGGGGAAGATGGGGTAGAGGTAGGAAAGTCTTAAACATGTTGTTGAGCAGAAAACATTTTTATTCTATTTCATACATCTGATATATTTCAAAATATAATTATGTTCATTTTAAACTGGCCCAGATAGTTCAGTCTAGGTAAGGATCTAATCATTCATTGGGTCCGAGTTCAAACCATCAGTGGGATAATCATCCTTTAAAGCATGTTTTAGCTGTTGACCTCTGATTTTATTGTGAAAGCTTGTCCTTTTACTTGTTAATGTAATTCAATTAACCAGGAACAGAAATTGGTTAACTAGCTTCTGTAGTGTGGCTCAAATACCATTTAAGAATTGCTTTAAACCAAAACTTAAACCAAGCCTTCTTCAATGAACTCAAAGTAAAGTCAGTCGATGGTATTTACTATTATATTCTGATGTTGTGAATTGACCTTTTACATGGATACAATGTAGTTGATGCTGAGACATTGTTTCAATGATGTTCTCTCATACCCCAATTCATTCATATGTGAAGATTCACTTGTACAAACATCAACTGGATCAAACTCATGAACCTAAGGAGCAAGTTAAGCCACTCAAACCATTCTCTGTATCGATGTATCAAATATCATTACCTTCACAGATCTCAGTACCATCAGAGAAGGTTGTCCAGCTTGTAGAACATCTGTTGAATGCTACATCAGATGTGGACGTCCGACTTACAGGTCTTGGGGCGAGGGATAGCTTGAGACTGGAGGCGGGGCTATGTCTCTATGGTAACGATATTGATGAAGACACAACACCAGTGGAGGCTACTCTTTCCTGGACTATAGGTTAGTACATGTAATTCTAAATTCTAAGTGATTTTTTTTATAGGAATATAGTCTCATTTATTTCAAGAGAGATGATTTGTAAAGGGAGATAATGAGTAGAGTCAAACAGGGGATAGATATCCTTTGGTGATTTGATCTGGTCTAGCTTTAAATTGCCATGCCTGAGTAAAATTTTAGTTTCGTACTTCTCGTGACTTAGTACTTTTAATGAGATGTTGTCAATATGTGTGATTGTCTCAGATCTCCCTGCAAAAGCTGGTAATATTTTAGGCAGGATTCCTTCACTTCTGCACATTTTTAGAGCAAAATTATACGTATACACTATCTCGAAGCACAAGATCTCTGTACATGTAGTGTCAGTGTGCAAGTGTGTCTCTTACTTCTGAATGACTGATCTGGCTTTCATGTGTAAAAAATAGTGTGTTCAATTAAATGTTTGTTTCCGGTTTAGTGGAAATATAATAATATTGTTGATTGGGTATTTAACAATCATGCTAATTTGAATGTCACCAGGTAAAAGAAGAAAAGCCGAGGGTGGTTTCCCAGGATCAGATATTATGCTTCAACAAATAAAAGATAAACCTAAAGTTAGAAGAGTGGGTTTTACTTCCAAAGGAGCTCCAGCAAGAGGTATAGAACAGTTTAGATCACTTATTGTATATATATATATAGGATGAGCTGTCATTTAATATAAACATTTATGGAAATAGTTAAGGAATTGCTTCTAGTCAAGCCATTTTTTTTGTATTGAAATGGATAGAATGTAACATTATTTCTATCACATGACCTTTTAGCTCACAAAGACCCTCAACTGTAACCCTTTCCACAGGCATGTTGTGTTACCGATTATAAATATAAAGATATTCTATTACATTAAAAACAAAGCTAGTATTGTGATCAAAATACATCTTGAATGTTTTTTCAGCTACATGTATTTAAAACAGTTGTTAATTTGTTACCTTTTTGTGCTGTTTTGGGAAGTGTCAGATTAATTCCTATGTCACTAATCCAGAAAGCGCCATGTAGCTTGGTATATTTTTTTGCGGAAGAATGTTTTGGGTTGTTTCCCCTATGGTTTAAGTTGACATGTACAAGGACTGTTAACTTGAGCCTCAACGTCACATATAAGAATGAATATTAATGAAGATGCTAATTTAATATACATATGCTTGTCCATTGTGTATTGTCATTCTTAATCAAGGCTTGTTCTTCATGTATGAAAAACACAAGTATGTTATGCAATCTCTTAATTGTCACAAATGTAATATAAACAAAAATCTGTTTTATAGTAATAGAAAATAAACCAAGTTAACTGATAGAAAGCTCAAAAAGATAATTGCATATGAATGTGTAAATCAGCTTTATAAAGTACATGTAATTTTTCTTGCTGGCATCAGGAGGGGGAGGTCAGTCTTGGTATCTTACAAAACAGAGCTTGATATCCTGAAAATGCTTCTCATTCACTGGATAAAAGCTTGATGAACCAAGGGCCAGGGGCAGTAGATTTCATCTTTATGCATGAATATTTAATGTAAAAAAAATAGCATTTAATTACTCTGGGACATCCCACTTACTTGTGAAATTGTGTCTCATCTTTACAGCCTGCTTAATTATTGGCATGTGATGATGAGCAGTGTGGTGAAAGAGGGTAGAAAGTACTGAATAATTGAACATCACTCTCAAACCTCAGTTAAACCAGCTCATTATTGGACTTGCGGATGATTATCTTGAAAGCTTTGGACAGCAAAAAGATTATCTAGCCAAGCGACTTCACATTTTACAGCAAGACTGAAATCAGTGATTGTCTTGATAAGTGGTTCTTCTATAATTCATTATTTATAGTAGCTCATTATTAGACACCGAAATAATTATCTAGCCAAATGCCTTGTTTCATTTTATTGCAAGGCTTATACATGTATAAAGAGTTGATAGTGATTTGTATGTGACTTGATAGTGATTTGTATGTGACTTGATAGTGATTTGTATATGACTTGATAGTGATTTGTATATGACTTGATAGTGATTTGTATGTGACTTAACTGCTGTGTTTTGAAATCCCTAGAGTTGCATGAAGGAGCTATAAAGTTTGATCCCTGCTCTGGATACATTAAGTTTTGCCAAGGAGGTTAGTGACCTGGCCCCATGTTCACAAAACCTTTTTTAAGAGGATCAAGCTCAAGATCAGCTGAGACCCCTAAATGGATCAAGTTACGACCGCTATTTTAGTGAACACCAAAGTTGAGCTAGATCTCCTTATAGCAGGTTCAGACTTAACTTAAGCCTGTTAACAGGATCAAATATGTTAGTGAACACCGGGCCTGTTGTCCAAATTAAATGGCTTGAGACCAGAACACAATATACTCTGTTTAAAATTTGCTTAAGGATAGACAGATAGGTAAAAATTGCTTGTACAGATATAGTTTTGATTTTGTTTATATGATTTTGTTTTGCATGATAAGTTTTTTCATTGGTTATGGCATGTGCTAGTATTTCTTATCAATCCAATTTTAGTGACACACTTTCGGTATTAGTCTTGTGGGAAACTAGGCTGGATTGATAACGAAGGCCTCATCTTGGCTCACAGTGACTTCGTATAATGGTTACCTTACTTCATGACCTGTGATGTATGTCTTGAAGAGAAATGTGTCTAATTATGGCAGTAATACATTATGTTAGTTCTACACTAAGACATGAAGTGGTTGATGTGTATGAATACAAATGACACTACTATTGCATCTAAATTTCATATGAATAGGTTGAACGGAAAATTATTTTTACTTCCTTCTATCATCATATAGAGTAATGGCTGTGTTGTGGTCATATCTTGAAAGTTGAACAAATAAGACTGAAATCTGAGATGTTATACGATATAGTTAAAATTTATTTGCATGGATCAAACTTCTGAGAATTGATTTGGTCTCATCAGTTCAATGAAACTAGAAAAGATATTGTGAGTAGACTGAAATATAGATTAGGCAAGCCATGGCGTATCATACTGTGTAAAGCCACAAGAGTATGGGACAATGTGATTTAGTTAAAGTAAAGAGAAAGTTGTTCATATAGGTTTAATCAAGATCACAATTTAGCATTCAAATATGGCACATTGTACAATAATAGGTTTTGCAGAAAAGTATTCAATAAAGTTTATGGTTCTTTGCTATTTCATGCAGGACAAAGGTAAAAGCATCATCACTGTCATTTATGTCTGCGTTTGAGAGACTGTACTGAAACCATTTTGCCAATCTCCGTAAATTCTTATGACGCGTTTCCGTTTTTTCATGTGGAATTTCTTTCACGATTTCCAGAACCGTTTTATTAGCAAGTAGCGTTTGATCTATGGTATAAGAAAAGTCATCGTAGTTGATGTATTTATCAAATGGGTATACCACATGATACTGATTGGTGAATAAAATTGGTATACATCCGCTAAGAATAGCATCATAGAAGGACTTCCGGGTCGGAGAATCCCCTGGTGGTTGAAGACAGTATTTGGACTTCATCATCCACGGGACTGTAGTAGAACGATGTTCCTCTGAGCATTCACTGGTAATCAACATAATCTGCTCTGGCATAGGTTCACCCTTGTTTTGTAGTTCTTCTGAATACTTGTCATAATGTTTAGATAACTGAATTGGAAACTGATCAAGCAGTTGTGCACGAAAGTGATTACTTCTCCTGATCCCAGCTGCTAAAAATAGTAACACATTCCGCTCTGGTAAGTCAGGGGTGTCAAAGTTAAACTTGCTCGTGTTCAGGAATGTCAGTTCAGCATCAAACTCATACAACGTGGTGTCACTGATGTTTGGAAGGAAATGAACATAAGAAGGGTAGGGAGCAACGATTAACGACCTTCCTTTGACTTGATCAGAACTAGACCAATACGGATGAGCCTCTTTTTCAATACCGACAAATGTTATGTTGTGCGTGTTTGGATTCAACAATATGGGACAGTTCAGAGATCCTTGTTCCCTCTGAATCTTGGATAAAGTTAATACATGAGGTTTGCCACTTAGAAAATACTGACTTTGATTAGTTTTCAAGTAGTTGAATAACTTGTCAACAAATTCTTTTGAGTCTTTGTTAAATTGTAAACAGTTGAGTCCAGAATAGGCGGGAATGTAAAACACGTCTGCTGCATCAGGGTCAAGGGTTCTGTAGGGACTGTTGAGCATTTTGTAGTGAATTATTGTTTCTAATGAGAACTGATTAGTGTTTCGGACACTGATGATTGATTTCGGCTGACTTTCACTCGTTAATCCGTCATTCCCAAGCTGATAAAGTTCTTCTCCTGTGCCGCAGTAGTCCAAGTTATAACAAAATGAAAATCTACTGTTATCTGTCATGGTTCTTCGTATATCTGTATTAAAATCAGACGGCAAATCGTAAACATATATCTTAAAGGGCGTTAGAACATCTGATGTGTCGATAGTAGGTAGACATTCTTGGGTGACGTGTCGATGATTCTTTTCCTTTTCATTATCCATTTGGTTTTCACTAGTCGTAGAAGTACTTCCCAGTTCTGTTGGTATTGTTTTCAAGTTGGTTTTAAGGGACCCGGACGAATAAGAGCTTCCTTTAGTCGGGTCAACTGTAGCAACATTTCTACTAGTTGGAGGTGTTTGAGTCTGGTGTATCATCCTTGCATTATGATGGTTAGGAGATTGAAGAGTTTTCAAGTTTGGTAATTGGACAACGTTGGGTGAAGTTTTTGAGGTGGAGATACGACCAGTTTCGTGAGCCTGAAGATGTTTGAGCAGGATGGAATCTGTTAAATTTATCTTGTACTCTCTGAAAACAAAAAAAGAAATCTCAGATCTTAAAGAAAAGGGTTAGTAACTTACTAGTTAGTATAGGAATAAGTCCTTTTCAGCGGTATTTATGTTTGATTGTTTTACATACTTGAGCACTATCTACTGATATTGGTAAAACTTAATATTTAAAAGAACACATAATTATGGTTTGACTTAGTCTTTTCTTTTGAATGATTGTGTGTATACTAAATTCGATAGCCCAAAGATAATTCAATTTCGTTTTTAGACAACTTTCTCCATTGAACTAATCGTGTTTGTATATGTATGTTATAAAAGACAAATCCCTGACTTGAATATATAAACAAAGAATAAACAGTATGTATTTCATGACCAACAGAGTAGTAAACTAATTTGTTAAAAGAGTCAAAGGTTATACATGTAGTGAAGAATTCTCAATCTATTTATTGCATTATTGCATTTATTTGCATTAGCACAAAACTGGTATAATTGTTGTTGGTAAGGCATTGCTCATACCTATACCAAACATAGCGCAACATAACAGTAATACAAATAAAAGGGCTGAAAGGGAGCAGACAAAACTATAATAAAAACAATGGTAATATTTGTGGTGCATTTTTACTACAACAAACCTATAAGCATGTACTTACTGTTGATATGTCCTGAGCATTGCATCCACAAGGAAGGTACCAGCTATGAGAACAATAGCGAGTCCCACAAGTATTTTTCTCCCTCGATATGCGTAATGCTTCAACAATCTCGCGTTAGAAGTCATCATTCAGATAGTAACAGATCAAATAATGTCTAAAAACTTCACAATTTTTAAACGTTGTTAAAGGATTTGTTGTCACTGTGAATGTAAGTCATTAGTTCGATCAGTTTTGCTTGCTCCTCCACATCACATACTCAATATTCTCTTGTTCTCTTGGCTATATAAGTTAGTTATAGAAAAAAGGTCACTATCTCAGAAATTGTAAAAGTATGTTCCTTTTTTCACCTCAGTAGAAATGTAGTTATTATTCATTTACATAGTAATCTTGATTGTTCATGCATTTGTTTAACAGACAACAGCTATAGTTTCTTCTTTTTCACTTGACACTTTCACATTATGGTTGGCTAAGTTTTTCATATATGTTCAACAAATGTTGTACTTTGTTGATACATGTATCCCTGATGTATCCTAATATCGCTTCCTGGTGTAATATATCACTATATATATCACTATAGCATCTCTGAGTTGAGGTTCCCTGCCTGCATGAAACTACCTACAAAAAAAAGAACAGAAATGTATTGTATTGCAGGAGGAAATCTTCATGCAATTACTATACAAACCATCCAATGTTGTATATGAATTAATAATAGCATAATAGAACATTGGCATAGTAGTGAGAGTATAGTAATGTTACGTAACACATGCACTGGTAGTCAGTAAATATAGTAGCACTGATTCAATACAGGTGGCCATGTGTTGAGTTTCCAATGTCAGAAATTACCATTATAGAGATATAAGATTTCCTGAGGTACACTATCTGTTGAAATTTGTTTTATCAGCAAATACTTAATTCAATTATAAGTAACAAAAGTAAGTCAGAAATATGTCCCAGCATTGTCATGAATACTTTTAGTTTTAAATGAAAGTTAATGTTCTCTAAGTCACTTGAAACTCTTTCTATCATCTTTAGATTAAATAAAATAAAAATGTTGACCAGTTTCATAATAACCCTTTACATTACCATTTTTTTAAATTTAAAACATCCATCAATACAAGTGTGTTTTTATCTCATGCATGCTGCAACGTCTAGGATAATGTAAGCATTTATTTAACTCTGCAAGTAAAACATAATGTGCTATTACTGAAAAATAGGTTACAACTGTCCCTCTTGTTTCCCCTAGTAATTGTACATTAATCCTTCTATATTTACCTACCATTTACATAAAGTTATTTTTAAAGAACTTACCCTATCATAATTGAAGTTACTTAGTATTCCAGCAAAATTAAAAACAACAACATTAATATTAACACTCCGGATAAAACGTTGTGTGAGATAAAGTCCATCAATATCAAAATTGTACAAATTGATATTAAAAGTTTGTCATTTATCCCTTTTCACAACATTATAGACTTATTTCCATTATGACAATACGCAGTCAATTTGTTTTGTTAGCTTAGTCTTCCAGTACCGTAGAATCTTGTTTATCCGCAAGTTCACCCCCCCCCCCCCCCCC
>ENA-OREC01000200-OREC01000200.1-marine-metagenome-genome-assembly--contig:-NODE-200-length-19032-cov-11.412240_pt1 | contig 19032 bp, 4 predicted proteins | sample MGYA00248626_ERZ508543 | MGnify/ENA primary metagenome ERZ508543 (study PRJEB26211, sample SAMN05518279) | marine metagenome | isolation source: Puget Sound, Washington, USA | host: Bankia setacea...
AGTATCAATATAAACAAGTTGTTGACCACAAAGCTATAAAATACATGAACCACTTGTAGCATCCTTCTCTCACACGTTATGATAAAACCTCCGATAAGCCCACGCGCTTTTATAGCCTCGGAGAGATAAGCTAGAATTCGAGATTGTTTGCGCATTTGTTTTACCTCCTGTTGCCCTATCAGAATCTACAGCTACATGTATCTTGTGTAGGTTTGATAACAGATATTTTACACCCTCAGGACGTTTCAGTTTAAAGTGATACATGTACACTATTTTAAGCAGACATGCAGATAAATTCCTCGATGTTTAGTTTTGTTTGAGCACTACATATTCAAAAATGCAGAAAAGAACAAACGTGTTAAAATAAACAAGAAAATAGCGGAATAAAAACTACTGACTTTACTTGACTATACGACAATACATCAATGCATCTGTATGTCATCAGCAATCAATTAAAATCGCATGTGTACATCTGTTTGAAATACTCCCGGACGAATCTCGTATCTTGTATCGTTACTAATTGCAACATAGAGTAGAAGTAGTATTGAGCTTGTTTTGTTTCACTTATACCACCTAGTTGTACTTATAGAGCGGTGTTATATTACTTCTTAACCCATCAATCTTTAGTTTATACCAATTTACTTTAGTTCGATTGTGAAACTAGCACTTTTTGCTTATGTTAATCACGCTCGAATCCGTTCCTGGAACCAACCAGTACTAAGCAATGAAGGTAAAGATTCTTGTTCAACTAAACGACGGAGCCTTTGGTGGTGCTCGAACTCACGACTGACAGGCATCCACAGATTACGAGTCGTGCGCGCTACCAAGTGTGCCACACCGCTCCGTCAATATTTAATTTCTTTGAAGTCTCCATATTAAAATACAGTATTTCAAGAGAAGTGTATGTTGAACGTCAATGGCTACATGTTAGTACGAATTAATAGGTTGCTAAATGTATTAACCTTTCATGCAAGAAATACATATTCAATTAACAAAGTACTTCACAAAAATGCCGTTCAAGTTCACACAAAGCAGCAACGCTAAATGTCGTTGTGTGACAAACGTTGAATTAAGAAGCGGTTTGAAGTATATTTCGGGAAAACGTTAACTGGTATCAGCTTTTAGTTTTTTTAGAATCGATGCATGTTCCCAGTGCTGCTATTCTAGTAACATCGGTGAATGACACGTTTGCATCGCTAATAACTTTAGCGTTCCGTCCGCCAAAAACAACGATAGGATGAATAATACGGCATGTTATAACTCTACATGTGAAATACTCCTGTGATGCTTGGAATTGATACCATTCTTCTTTGTCAGGCAGCCATGTTACCATCTGATATCATTCCTCATAATCCGATAACAGAAATCTAAGGAAGGAATACAAGGTTTTGTCAGGATGTACGTAACTCCAGATTCCTATCAGTACGTTCCAGTAGACCAATAGGTATTTAATTATTAAGACAATTAGGAAGTACCTGTCCAGGCTTACGAAAACACAACATGTTTTGTCAGTCAGGTGTTTCGTTATACGACGTGAATATGTTTTGTTGCACAGGTGCATAGGTTGTGTGTAACGTGTGTCAAGTTTTGCATGAGTGTTATGGAGACATAATGGAGGCGGTGGCACAGTCTTGGCTGGTCGTCGGTGCGATAAATCGAGGAGAACATATCAAATGCCAAGGTCAGCGAACACAATCTTATTTGAAAGACATACTGCTATTTTCTTGAGCAAGAAACTTTACTCTCATTAGTACTGGTTGATTCCAGGAATTCGATCGTTATTTCATTGATCTAAAATGATTTAAGGCCCTTATGGAAGATTTACTTAAATCTCAGATAATCCACCTCATTAAAGATCGTAAAAACAAAATTAGTTTACTAAAAGATATATACAACTGTCGGTTTTCTAGATATAGAGACAAACGATAAGATGTTCATAGACAGACGAATGATGTTCATAGACAGACGAATGGCCGTCCGTATAATACTGAAACTGGTCAAACATATTTATCCCTATGTAGATTTTACAATCGTTGAAACCTCTGAATTTCCTTGTCTATGTTCACCTAATCACATGTACTGTTACATGAATCTCAGAGTCAATGACTGTTTATAATGCCTGTAGAGACATAAAACAATGTAACAGACATTTTTTCTAATAATTTTACGACCGCTGTGATAAGCGTGACGCCCAAAGTAAAGATTTCAGGTAAAGGAAGGAACTGGTTAAACATCGCAATAGAATCCAAACAGCAACTCGTGTATTCTAACAGTATACAGTTTCTATTGATGTTTACCGTTGAACCAAAATCTATGAAAATAAATCAGGCTAAAAACAAGATCATAACAGATAAGAAGCAATACACGTGATGTAATGCTGTTACTTAGATACAAATATTACGTTTATAGGGGCATTTTGACCAATCTTTAGACACGGTTTATGTTCTATCTTTACGAGGAATCACCGTGTTCACCGTTAATAAATAAGAGAATATGATCGTCAATATACGCGTAAAAAATATTACGAAAATAAGAAAAATAAAATCATTGTTTTAAGGTATATGCTTATATGTTCTATTTACAAAATGTTTTTATGTGTATGTATATATATGAAGATATCACACTTACGTGGACATTTAGTGCTAAAGTACTAAAGAAACTGACATGACAACTACATGTATTATAAGTTAATTGTTCCAGTTTTAAGATGATGCGTTTGTTGTATTATTCGTCGACGATAGAACAGCAAATAAATACCGTACTCTGATCATAAAATAAATGTGTGTTTAGATGTCTTAAAGATACAAGTATAGGCATGGACATCTTTGAAATTAAAAAAATAAAATAATATATTTTGCTTAGAAAATATTTAATTAAGTCCAAAACCCAGTAAATACAATGTAATTAGTCCCAATGTAAACTAACAGAAGATTTAATGAAAGTGAGAACATCCTTGAATCAAAAGTAGACAAGAAAATGATATGGTTTTCCTCCATGACACAGGTAACGTTGTTTGTTTTTTGTATCCGGGTCGTCAGTTTGTACATTTTCTACTATATGCATGTTTCTGCAACTCGCTCGTTCGTTTTGCCTGTTATACACGTGGTTAATGTACATGTTGAACGTTACTCCTCGCTCCGTTACTTCTATCGCCTTGTGGTGTTCTAGATAGAAGACAATGTCAATGGTGCGTGCTTCCTCTCTTCTGACATCTCCACTAACATAAAGCAGCCACAGGGCAACCAGATGAGAGAGTACAAAGCTCACATACATTACAGTATACGCTCATGTACGATTACCTCATTAAATACATATAAAACTGAACTATCCAAATGGTTAATTTCACGAAGATAAATAAGGACGATGTTTTGAAAATAAAATACATTTACTTTTTTCAACGAACACCTAACGATGAGCTTAAGTCTCAGCGTTGTCCTATATCGCATGTCCGCTTGATCACAGTTATTAAAACAATGTAAACAAAGTTGAACACAAGAAAGTAGCGTCGATTTCAGATTTATTTTATATCCATATGGTATACATGTGGCCAGCAAGTAATTGGATTCACCTGAGCATTTCAGTCGAAAGGTATAATATTTTAGAGAGTTGGTATATTCTCGACATGTATATAAGGTTTTTCTCTTTGTTTTTTAAAAAATGTGTTTTATCGACTACCTGCTCTATAATGAGGTTCTGCAATCGGAGACTGGAATGTTATCACCAGAACATGTGTGGAAATTGAAGTGTTTGTATATATTCTCTTATCTTTAAATATAGTTCCAATTTTCTTTCATGTTGATGTACATGAATCAGGAGTGTTCGTGCAACCTGTAGAATGCATTACTAGGCATTGAAGTGAAATATATACACGAATGTTTGACGGATACATCTACTCCAAGAACATTCATTACATACATCCTTACATAGACCGCCCGTCTAATCGTGCCAACGGTGCTCTTCCTGCATCATACCCCTGCAATAATAAACATGTACTCGAGTTAATACATGTACAGGTAGGTATTATAAGCTTCATGCTCCTCGTGAGATTGGCACATGACCTTGTTTGCCCTTCTTGCCTGTCTCCTGGGAAGAACTGACGAGCAATGTGGCTTTCTGAACACTGCTTATCAGCCATACTCTGTCACTCACACGGGCAGGTCTCTTCAAGAACTTGCGGGGATTAATAGCTTTTCACGAAACGCAGATCTGCTAGCTGTATAGATGAGTCGGCTATGTTATGCCTATGGTGTAAATAAAACAGTCGACAGGTAGTGATCTTGTCAGCATCCAATCGCGAATTTACATCAGTTTTTAAGATCGAAGATTTATCTCTAAAAAACACACTCTTCAAAATTAAAGCCCTAGATACGGCAGCTGACTTAGCTCTCAGATACATCATGTTTATCCTTCATCCAAAATTGAACCCCTGGGATCCACCAAAGATTCCACACGAGACCAGTCGGATCTAACTCTGTGATTCTCGTCCCGGGTCTTGCCAGGTAAATTGTCTACCTATGGGGGAGGGATGCCATTACAGAACGCGCGCTATGACGTCATTGCATGGGAGCCAAGCAGTTTAGAACTAGAGGTTTTCCGTCTTATCTGACAAGATCGGGGTGTTGACTTCACCGTAGATATAAACCTCGAGCAGACTTCGTTTCTAGCTTAGTACGATATAGGAGCTTGTATTTGCCAGTAGATGTAAATAAACCATATATTTTCTCTATATTAACTAAAGCTCGAGTTGTTAATAGACATGTAAATAGGAAATAGATCGTAGCTCATCGTGTATTGGACTTCTACTCTCTGGATTTACCTGTAGTGTGTACATGTGGAATAAACAATTACTCTCACTGACAGTGTGGATTCTATCTGTAGTGGTGAAGAAAAAAACATTTCTAGACTCATTAACTGTGTCAACAACATAACGACGTAACGATGGCAACAGGACATAAACTCGTGAAAGAAATTACAGACCAATTTTTACATTGTAAAATATGTTTCGAGCCGTTCAAGGACCCAAAAACGTTGTCATGCTTACATACATTCTGTGCAGATTGCTTGCAGAAACATGTAGATTCAGATACAAACAGAAGCTCAAGATTTCTGTTATACAGTCGTTACATTACGTGTCCATTGTGCCGTGGTAAAACAGAAATACCGAGTGGTGGAATTCGACGGTTACCAGATAACTTCCTACTCTCCAGCTTGACCGATGTCCTGGACAGAAAAAGTGGTGGAAAGAGCCCTCCATGTGAAATATGTCCAGCGGAAAGATCGAGAACTAAGGGTGCAGCGAGCCATAAGTGTCTCGACTGTACCAAGTTGTTGTGTAAGTCGTGCGTTGATCTCCATATGACTACCAGAGTGACACAGCACCACAGTTTGATAGACATTGAAGGCGAGAAGGACATTGAGTGCAAGAAACATCCGGAAGAGATTGTCCGGTATTACTGTGAACCATGCGAGGAATGCGTGTGTGTCGTGTGTACGTTCCAAGAGCATCGTGACCACGAAATATGCTCGTTCAGCGACGGATTTTCAAAATATCGATCTTCCCTGGACTCTTTATTAAACCAGTGTAAAGACAGACTGGGAAATGTTCAAGACAGACTGGGTTTGATTAACAATGTGGAGGTTGCTTTAAAAGAAACGCGAGAAAATATTCGTGATTTGGCTATAAGTTATATTGCACAAGTACGGCAAACAGAACGACAACTTGTACAACGTGTGGAAGAAGATTTCGGTTCTAAAGTGCAAGGCTTCTTACAAAACAAAGAATGGCTACAGGAAAACATGGATGGTCTCAAAACAACGTGTAATTTAGCGGAGATCATCATGAACGACAAAGGTGTTGAGATGTTGTTGTTAAAACGAGAATTACAAGGTAAACTCTCCACCTTACTTGAACCGGCTTTACCCCTCGTACCAGAAAACGTTTCTCATAACATAAAGTTCGTCCCCGGTCCTGTTCAGCTTGGTCATATTGCTTGGAACTCAGATGAAGACGCCGTCGATGGTGATTGCAGTAATTTGAAACATACTTTAAATACGGACACTGATCAACCAAGAAAACGACAATGTATTACACAGGATGCTGAAACGTGTACAACCCCTGGCCTAGCGCCTATAATGCAAGAGGTGCAATTTGAACTACCACCCAAATGCTTCTCCTTTGAGACCCAGGTAATTAACGCTCTGAGTCAGAATGACCTAGACACTTTAAAGTCAAACAATTCTACGTCAACAACCGATGTGAGTGTCAATACTATGTGTTCAATTGACGACAAAGATGCATCTAGCGTGTGTGTGAAATGTAATGGTGAAATAAAAGACTTCGGTTCGAACAGCTCTCTGCCAGTTATTGAAGGAACAGCGCCTTCTATCCAGGACATTATAATTACGGACGGAAAGGATCGTCGGCGTAGAAGAAGTTTTATCAAAAGCCGACGAGTCCAAACAGACATTTCTCTGTCGAACGAAAGTCTAGATGGTGTGTCCAGCCAAGAAAGCATTAATGGAGCGTTTAGAAAATTGAGTCAAAACTCACTTACCGCTGTAGCTGAATGTGTCATCACTGCATCAGTTGGTCTCGACCCTATTGATTTTGGTCCGCCTGAACCCGAAACCCCAAAACCGATCCTAAACCTTCCCAGGGTGTTCACAAGAACAAAAGGGATTAACACCACAGAAAAGGTCAAAGTAGTACCCGAAACGCGATCTGTCAGAACCAATACAATTGAAGCTAGTACCCGGCATTCAGGTACAATGACTACCCCGAATTCCAGAGCTGTTGATACACAGACCCTTGATAAGATCTGCGAAAGCAAATCAGTGGCTACAGATTATGCGGGTCAGAGAAACAAGCGCACGTCAACTCCTATCGTAATTAGTGTGGACAATAGTACGCACATGTCGCCGGTAAATCACGAGAACAAAGTAACATGGACAGACCTTGTGCAAACAACAGAGAGATCAGTCTCCACGGAAATGGAAACAATGGAGTGTGGGACTGAACCAATGCCCTTACCCATGTCTGACAAGGGTATTATAGTGCGACCGGAAACAAGGACTATCGACACAAACACGGACCCGGTGCAGTTTGCCGACTCAGTGGACGCGAGTGCAAGTGGTGCGAAGCCTAAAAAATCTAAAACCAAAGATAAGGAAAAATCGTCAACGGATAAAGATAAAAAGGAGAAAAAGACAAAGGAAAAGAAAGAAAAGAAAGAGAAAAAGAAGTATGTAGATTCGTGTGTGGAAACTGAGCCAGTTTTAAGAAGTGATAAAGAAACGGGCACTAATAAAATGGAGAGCAAAGATTCTTGGACTTCGACAGTTACGCCACAAATGATAAATACAGGTATTTCGCCAGATAGACCCGCTACCCGTGACGCAGCCATAGCAACGAACATGGTTGTGCTAGTTGAACAGGGTACTCATACGGAAGTAGTGAAATTTCAAGACAGTGGCACGGAAACCATTCTTGTTGTGTGTGATGGTGAGACATTAACGGAGCGACTTGATCAACAAGACGCACAAACTAGCGTGGACTTGTTCCTGCAATCTATTGAAACTATGACTGACGAATGTTTTGTCAAGGAAAGTGGATGTATGACTGATTCTGAATGGTTCTGGGATGGAGAACGTGAGGAACATGTTATTGTGTGTGACATATGTCAGGAAAAGCGATCTGTTATAAATACAGGCACGTCACCGATTGAAGGGAGCTTTGCGTTCAATAATAAAAACCCGGCATGTCTGGAATCTAGAGAAACCCAGACAATACGACGTAAATTATTCGATAAATCGGCTGCAACGTCTTTTGAAATTGATGACGTTTCTGATGGTTTACAATCTGGAACGTTGTGCTATGATGTATCAACGTCTACAGAAAACATACCTTATATCGGTCTACTAAGTGAAATGGATTGTGACGAGCTGATTTTAGTACCTGACATAGCTATCGATATGATCGGTTCAGATATTGAATATCTAAAATCACAAAACATCATGCCTTACTGTGCGCCCGACATGTGCGATTCAAGTGTCCAAACAATAATTTCTACTGCCATTCTAAACGGGGAAATGGAGTCAGACGCGGAATTAAGCATGGAACTTCTAAAAGCGTTCCACGATAATTATGTGACAGTTGCCGTTAACACTGACCAATTGTTGACTTTTGAGAAAGAAACGTGTACGCCTTCTGTACATCAGTTAACACAAGGCACAAATACTTCACTAACAGACAAGACAGATAAGTCGACTACTACTGGGTCGTTTGTTCGCTCAATGCAAGAAACATTCAATCAATCGCCAGCAACAGCCAGATCTTCGAAAATACAAAAAATTAAGAGAGATGTTTCTGTGGAAACTGATAATTCACTGCTCGATGAGAAAATGATAGCATGTATCAATAAGTTAAAAACTGTTGCAGAAAGGCTAAATAGCCCGACCACTAAAATGTTTGCCGAATCAATGCCATGGGGAAAGATAAGTGATAACAATAATTCAGAAAATGAAAACAAAGAACAAGAAAATATAACAGAGAAAGAACGTAAAAAGAATGTCATGGATTTAGTAGCAAAGTCAAAGGCAATGACTCAAGGAAAAGAACCGAAGACAGAACCAATGCGCAGAAAGGCCCAACCACTGACTACCCTAAAAGCAAAGGCTGCAGACAATGAAAGCCAACCACAAAAACATGCAATGCATAGAGAGGGATCTGTGCAATTGAACGTATTTACATCATCAGCGCCTCCGAGATCAGGAAATCAGACGCCAACGCAGAAGCGTGTAGCAAACGTAAATGGTGCTGCTGCAAATAATTCCAAAACGAAAACAAACTCTACCCCTACTAAGATAGCAACCGTCGCTAGTCCACCGACAATAAAAAGAACGCAAAAACAAAACGGCGCAAGCAAGACGAGTACCACTGTTGCAAAACCCGAAGTTTCACAAACACCGCCGGCAACGACTAAGCAGCAGCATCAGGGACCAGAATTCTACTCTACTGTACCAAAGACCAGACATCCAAAACACGGTTTAGCCAGCATTACCATTACTGAAAACAGAAACCGTCACTCTTCTACGGGATCAGATACATCCGACGTTTCATTTCGCTCTGCGGCTTCCGAGCCAGCCTCATCTACCTCATCGCTCGACAAGACCCTTGACTTTTCGTCTCTCAAAATAACAGCTCCTCCAAGAGCCCCATCTGTGTCCCCAACGCCGACTAGGTCAAATGGACGCAATTCTAGACCTACTACAGCACCGAAGCCTAGTATCAAAATCACGCCCTCTAAAGACGAGTCTAACCCGCGCATGCGTACTGGGAGCACTTCTTCAGATCAGACCGATAATGAGCCTTCGCAAGAAAAGAAGGGTTTCATGAAAAAGCTTTTCGGGTCGAAGAAGAAGAAATCATCGGAGAAACAACGTAACGCTTCTCCGAGTAAATCTCCCAAACCCGGCAGAAAGGCACTTCCAGTAGCACCGGAGAAGCCTGTGGAAGAGCCTTCTGAGAAACTGAAAGACAAGTCTAAGCCTTTCGTTTACATGCGTTCTCGTATCTTCTCTATAGAACAAAAAGACGATGAGAAATATTCTAAACCTATAGTGAACAAATACTGTGTGAATGACGATGAAAAACCGCCAGTGTTTGATTTTGCAGCCACCTTTACCAAAAAGAAGTAGACCAAAAATATGTTTGTGCAATTACTGACTTCCTCATGTGTGATATCCTATAGCCTGACAACAACGTGGCAAGAAACTATGACTAAGTACCGAGTACTACAAGATAATGAAGATGAACTGCTGTTTTACATGATGTCTACAGGGAGTTACAGTAAGATAAGTTTACAGGTAATTTGGGATTGTATATTTACTAGAACAATGACGTCGTCGCGATATAATGTTTACGACCATATGTTTTTTCCTGATCACTATTTTTGTAACATTTACGGCAATGTGTATGTCAGTTTGGGCAGATTGTTGGCCGATTTTTCCTCTTCTACTATTGGTGTATGATTGTTCAACATTTTATCAGTAGTTTAATAACTTTGAAGTTAAATACATCTCAAGTGCGATCTCTCTATTATCCGAAATTGTTTCCTTGGTAACAGAAATTTTGCGAAGTCATTATTTCAGTGCAGTTCTGGAAATGATATTCGGTGGAGATTCGATTGTTAACAAAAATATGAATCTTGAAAACATCTGCTACATGGTATTTATAGCAATATCGTGTTTTCTTAAAGGCTGTGTTCATGATTAACAATTAATGCGATGGGTATATCATTGCATTTATATTGTGCATATATCAATGAACAACCCTGCAATATTTGTTTATCCCACTGAGCTCTGTTTTCCAAATGATATTGTTTGTTTTCTGATTAAGTGAGTCACATCACATATTGTAACATATTGTAACAACACCTGTTCTGTCGAGGGAATGGTGCAATATGCTTGATACACACGTAATGTGCCAAGATGGAAATCATGCGTTACCTTGATGAATCGGGCGGATGTATCTATCACTTATTACCGGGTTCTATTCTAGTCAATGGGGGACACTATCGCAGTCAGTGTGAGCAAAATGGATAAGAAAATAAGCCACGTAAATAAGTGCGCTCTGAAGAAAAGAAAAATAATGAAAATGGGCCTTCCTTGTACTGTACATTATATAATTGTTTAAGGATCTCTGCGAAACCATATCAAATGACAAAGCTTCTGTTGTAAGACACGTGTTTTCTGACACAGATGCACATTTCTATCTCAGTGGGAGGCGGTGAAAGCTATCTGTCTGCTAAAGTTCTCAAATACTCCTACAGTAAAGAATTCGTTGACGAACACAAATTGCACAGGGTATATAGTAAAGAGAAAACAAGGAAATGTGCTGAGAGACACCCTAAGTACTTGTTTTTTATCTGCAGAAATGTTATTTGTAACAACTGTTCTGAAATACGAAAATAGATGCAAACGTTGGTGACTTCATAAAATAGCAATGTTACATAAATATCCTTGCACGAATTATGTTACTCAAAACATTGCATTCTTTGGCAGAAGCGACATGTTTTCAGAATTGCGTACGAAACAAATGGGGGAAAGATGCGATTCTAATTTTGTCTGAATTCAAATGCTCTTTACTAAAAATGAACTTCTTAACTGCATTTCTAACTCTCTGACTATGAGACTCTACGTGATATGCCTTTGGTAACGAATTTCAAGTTACTTTCTTCTCATAAGTGATCCTACTTTGAGCTTTTTTATGATCAATTCAGCACATAAAGTCACACAAAGTTGCTTCGAGAAATCATTAGTTTAACCATTTGTTATATTTCTATCAGGCAAGTGAAGTGGTTCTATTTTCAGTAGAGATGATATTCACACACTGGTAGTTATTATGTACCAGAGGGAGGTGTAAAATCTGTTACAATGGCATGATGTTCTTATCTTATACCAAGTACTTACTTTTCAAAAGAAGAAAAAATACCGACATGATTATACCAGCAAGCCTTTATTAGAACCTTATCGTCTAACAGGTAGTGGTTGAAATGTAATTGAGATATGTCAGTGTTTTTTCATAGAAGATGTACATTTAATGGGTCTGTTTCTACGAAAATGGGTGATGAAAAAATAGCAATTCGATCGTATCTTTCAATATAGCTCGGATGGGGGAAATGAACTGAGAACAGTTACTTATGAGAAGATGTTTAAGCGATAATACCAGTTTTTTTTCTCTAAATATTGTTATTTTAGAAATCATGTTACAAAAAACCAACATTGTGTCCGTTGGCAGTCATTGCTGTTTAAATTAACAAGTTTGTAAGGTCGTTTGAGTACAATGCTGAGAGATTTAGAGATATTAAAGTATGCATTGAAATAGATTTATAAATAATCAGTGCCAATATACAAGTGGTATTTAAGAGTAACACATTATTGTTGATATATTATTGTTGAATACGAGAAATATCTCTGGTTAATTTACAAGTTTACTAATATAATGTGTTAGTATAGAGACGTGCTTGTAAAATGGTTAGTATAGAGACGTGCTTGTAGAATGGTTAGTATAGAGACGTGCTTGTAGAATGGTTAGTATAGAGACGTGCTTGTAGAATGGATATATGTCCTGACTGTACTCATTGTTGCAGTGGTTTCATTCATGCGATCTTACCTATATGCTTAGTCGATGACAACATTACAACTACACTGATTATGCAAAGAAGTTAATTGTTTCGTGAGAAAATCTCTATTTAGCTTCTACTAATTGATAATTATCACTTATGTATTTTGGGATGATGTCTGCTTAGCATTTGTGCACACCCGTGTTGATGTAACTATAAAAAAGAGAGCTCAAACTCGTTACTTGGTGTTATATAGTAATTAATGTTAAGTTGATGCAACCGCTTTTGTTTTATCAGATATTATGTTGATTGTTTGACTTATCTACTACTGGCAATACATTTGTGTACATAAGTGTAAATATAAGTTTGTACTACGTTAGCTGTAGATGAGTGATGACTTATTTATACTCACCAAATGTATTATACAGAAACTGTGATAATATTATACCATATATACCTCTAGATGTATCTGTAGTTTTCCCTATAAACGGTACATTGGTTCATTGGTTAATTGAAAAAATGTAACGTACACTCCTTAAGTTGTTTGGTTTACAGGGTTCAGTTCTTTTGGTGATTAATTAATTTGAATCCTTTAGATGAATATGTTTTCGTTAAGTGTCGAAAGTACACTAATTTAGAATAACATGTGAGTATCGTAAAATTCATTTTTTCCGAACAAGTTTTGTGACACTTTTACCACGTTCATCTCTGCTGTAAACAGTCTAAGGAAACTAGAATATTTGTGAGAGCTCTCGGAAGCATGGATTAGGTAATTCGATTAACTTACCTGCCAAACGCAATGATAAAAGTAATTGCTTAAGAATTGAAAACATCCTACTTTTCGTTTGAAAGTCATGTGTACTACTGGGGGTAGAGCTCTGCTATGTTGGGGAGATAAAGAATCTAACTATCTATCTCAATTCCACATGCTGAGGGAACACGTTTCCTACCTCCTATATACATATTCTCTTTTCCTGACTTCCCTCGTGTGTTGTTGTTACTGTCTGTTTTGTACATCATTCCTAATAATAGCAGACAATTGTTAGTGCCAAACCATTGTTGAAATGACTGTATGAGTAACGTATACAGGGGAAACTACAGAGTATAGTACAGACGTGTGATCTAGAGCAGTTATCTTAGGTGTGAACAGTTGTCCTTGGTCCAGTTTAGTTTCACTTGTTTATAATTAAATACATAGTTCCATGGTATTACTGAACTTTGAACTAGAATTTTGAACGTTAATGCATTTTTTCGAGTACAACATGTATTAAAAGTGAGAAAATCACGAAAACGACTGATTGAACATTGCGTCTTCTTGTTACAACAACATTGAAAAAGAAACAAACTACTCGTAAAACATGCAGTTAAATATAGAGAGTTTATATATAATAGACATGAAACTGTCTACTGGTATTGCAATACAAATAAAAGGTACGAATATGAAATATACTATAAGGGTGAAAATGCTAGTTCCCCAAGTTTGAAACATGTATATCTACCAACACGGTATGTTCATAGTATTTCTACTTTGTCAAGGAATGCACACATAATCTACGAATAGTCAAGCTAGATTTGTATACGAAGATGCTTAAATATTCAAAAGACGTTTACGTTCAACGACTAACTGCAGTATCAAACAACTGAAATGAAACTGAACCTTGGACAAAACACTATATAATTAAAAGAGTGTGTATGTTTGTGTATGAATGGATTGTGGATACGTAATACTGAAGTAATCATATATATATATTTGGCCAACGACATGAAGTGCAATCATTAGTTACTTACTGTATCACTGTATTGCTGATATGTTATCAATGTTACACACATGTTCATATTTAATCCACTGCCGACGAAATTCAAATCTGAGATGCTGTTTCTTCAAGTAACATATAGATTACACATGTACCACTCAATCAACTTGTTTAGAGGAAGCCTACATATATTTACTGGTTAAACATTTTATCTACTTAGACGCAGTATGAGGTCACAGTTCGTAGCCTGAGATACACCCTGATTCCTAACAAACCTGGATATTCTGGTAGTTTCTTCATTAAAAACGATTCAATCAATTCCTTTCAAACGTTTGATGTGTCTGTGAGGTTGATAAGACATAACGAGACAACGCTTTTTTTCTTGCCTTTACTCATGGCCATCCAGTTCTTTGGCTTAAAATAACAAGAATTGACATTAAGTGGTGTGCGTATTTTAAGGAAAACATAGGTGCGTTTCAATCCACATGTCTTTAATAACCTGGGGGATGTGAACACGTGAACGATGCAACCTTGCCAAGCTATTCTGTCTATCGTTTAAATATATCTATATTATCAAGGATTGTAGTCTGTGACTCTGTAAGCGTTTTACTGATAAGCCTCATATCTAAACAGATGATTGAGAGGTAAATGTGAAGTAGGGGTGATAGTATCTCAGGTAATAACTGGGCGCGGATAATGTTTTCTCTCATCAAAGTAAATCCCACAGTATACATGTATAGACCACGTGTCGGCAGAATGTCCGTGAAAACCGTTACTAAGGCTGACACATAGATTAACAATTGGTCATAGCTGTTTGATCTTTATGAAGCCTGGTTTCCTGATTTAACAGGCTCTATAATGTCTACGGCTTTGGCATTGAACCCACACGTTAACAGGGTGGTGCTAAGTTAGTCTGGAGTTTTGATAAAATTAACAACGCATGATCCACAAAATGTAGAATATATCAGTAAATGTGTGGTCTGGCTTTTTTGTACCTGTGGGTCTTTTTCTAAGCTTGTCGGTGCATTGTCTTGTGTTTACACCTAAAATGTAAGGACCAGTGCAAATTAGTTATCAACATGTATGACCATTTGAAAATCTATTGTTGGCAATTATACATTTATTTAGTATGTTCAACAGTGTATTTTTTCGTGAGTGTTAATACGTGGTAGCAGCAATGTACATGTACACGTAGTATTATAGTTCAGCTTTGCAGGTACATCGAGGTTGTTCCAAAAATAAACTAAAATAAACAATCTGATAAGACTTCGAAACTTCTATCAAGACATAAGTGCCAATTTGAAGATAAGTCTAATTCGAAACAGTGAAGGAACTATTAGTTTAACTACCAAAATATGAGAACAAATATGCTTATCTTTTCACCAGGGATCATGTACATAGTACCTCGCTTTTACCACGTAGTTGGCTCGTATTTTTCGTCCAATGGGTGTTCTTTAAAATTGTCTTTCAAAAAAAGAACCGCCAATCTTGGAAATGTATTTTTACCAGAATATTTTAGGGGTAAATATGTTTTGCAAAGTTTGTTAATGTTTTATAGAAGATTATAAGTATATACAGCGTGGTGACAGGAGAGTATGATAATTAGTTTTATATTATTTATTAAATATTATTATTATAAACATGGGTTTGTTGTTTGTTTTTTCATGCCTCATACCAGATACATACGTTTACATAATTTGATTATATCTCCCAGACTACCACGTCGACAACACACGTCGATACGTACTAGTTTTCTTTTTTGGAATGTAGATTCCACAAATGGAGACAACACAAATCGTTTTGAAGTAAAAAACGTAAGAAAAACGTCCATCAGGATTTCAAAAACATATATAAAACCGAAGCACACTTGCGGCTCGGAGTAATACCCTTGAAATAGAATGTATTTGTTCCAAGAACCTGGAGTACTAAGTATATCCGACGTTGTCTAATGATTTATGAACGTACGTTTGTTTTATAGTGTACACAGATTGGAAAGTTTAGTAAGGCAGGATGAAAAACGTATTTGTCATTAGTCTAACAACGAAAATACAATCCACAGAGACCAGATATACGTCATACATGTACACCACATAACATGCATGCTTTTATGTGTATCGAAAAAAAAACACTAACAGTGAAACATGTAGTAAATGCTAAAACGGTCCCGTGATTGTCTCCTATACACAAAGAAGGAAACGATCTGTGTTTTATTAATTTGTTAATATATGACGCCAGTACTTTTACCTCACGTGTAAACGTTCTTAACGAAAAAACTGTCAGAACCGAAGGTATCCAAATCCCTCTGTATTTTATAATGAGTTTTATATCTCTTGTTAGACATTATTGTTTGTTGTTAAAACATGATCTGCATAAATAGTATAGTCAATGTGAAACAGAAACAAACATAACATGAATGCGATCCGATTTTAAAGTGTGAATAAGATCTTAGTATTTCGGACGTTTCTGTCCGAGAACAGCTACACTTTATTATTGACACTGGTTGGCCGTTCTGTAGTTTACAATTAGAACTTGCAAGCCCTTATCATATCAATCGAAAGATAGAGACATTTAAAAGGTTTTTAGTGATGCAAAAAACAATAGTAAAATGTATGCATCGCAAAATTGAAATATCTGAAAGCGTGTATTGATCCAGACGTTGTTACGTTGTTCGTTTAATAAGCGTCTGAAATGAAATGTTATTGGAATCCGAGGGAACAGTCGACCAGACGACATCCCGACAACATACGCTTTCCAAAAAAACAAGTGGAGAGGTACGGTCGTGTTAGAATCGAAATAAAACATCTGTACCCGTGATGTATAACGGAAATAAATTAGGCGTACTCGATTTAATATAATTCATACGCACCGAACTCGTACCCATATTTTATTACCACAATAAAACACTGGTACATATAAGTATAGATGAACACTAAAGGTTATGTATTTGAATCAATCAACAACAACTGAACAATAATAAGAACATTGAGATCCACATGAAGCTTTAAGCGGAGTTAGAACCAGCACTGTTGTGATATACAAATTATGTTCTCGAGAATAGTCAAAGCTTTGAATAACTCAAAAATTGGAACAATGGCAATGATGAGCGCAAAAGTAGAAAGAATATGATTTATATATTAGTCTGTATGTACGTGTTTGTCGATGAGAGACTTCAAATACACCCATGTAGCATTAAAAGCAAACTATAAGTTTAACACTATAACATTGATACGTTCTACAAACCATTCTCTCACACGTCTACTCAGATAGCACAGTTGGTAATAACCTATTTGTAAATTTGGAGGCCATGGCTTCGAATCACGTACGGACAAATCGTGATTTAAAGATGTTAAATATATCACCGCATGCTCATTGGTGACTTTTAGTAGTCACATGCAACTCAACAACCCTCGAGATCTGCATACATCACACGCCTGATTAAACGATATTGTGTGAAGCACCTACATTGTACTGAGCTATAGCAAGGTTTACATGGCCCACTATTTGCTGTTTAACAAGTTTCAATTTAATACATATGTTTCCTGGTAAAAGATACTGGTCATGAGACGGATATTGGACAAACGGGTCACGACAAGGACCTTTTAGGATTGGACCGCAACACACAGCACCGGACTAGAGCATACATAATTATGTTTTAATCCTGCCAAAAACAGATAGCAGTTTATATCCTGAACGAGATGATGTCTGGGAGGAACGCATTGGTACAAACAAGTATGGATATCCTGTCTCTGTATATACCGTGACTACGTACAGTGTGAGTAGAATCTCAACAACGTGATGTTTCTAGCAGAGTGCTCTTTAAAATCATAACTGTCTTATCAGCACTCGTACAGCTTTTTCAATGTGTATAATCTCACGTCCAGGCGTTTACAGAGCTGTTATCCGACGTTAACATCTTCACACAATCCCTCGCCAAAAATGCTGATCAATCTATTCAAGCCGAAAAAAACAAATCATATATCAGACTCTGTCCACGGTCACCCAGCAAGGGCTAGGTGTTCTATTATCTGTCTACATTCCACTGAACTGGTAATGAACTAAAATATGGACATTTCTTCGAGTGCATGGAGGTCTAGATGTCGGATAAACCGCCGAGCCATTTCCTAGTCATGCTGCCTGGATCGTTAAATATGATTTCTTTCAGTAAAATGACAGAGAAAAACGACCTTAAGAAATTGAAATACTTTCTAGACTGTCTTTCGTGTTGTGATATATAACTATTTCATTTGAACAAACATCGTTTTTTAATCGAATAGCAGACAATCAACCTATCAACAAGTCAATCAAATAACGATACATATCAATCAATCAATTATTTTATCAATCAATTGATAAATTAATCAATCAATCAATCAAGTGTACATAATAAAAAAGAAGGCATATACTTGATCATTGGTTATGAGGAAACACATGTACAGTATTCAAATACAACGAGTTTTCTTACTTGTCGAATACAGTAACTATGTACCCTAGAGTAACCAGTTTCGACGCCCTTAAGCAATCAACATGCATTTGTGCATATCTAATTACATTTTCAACTAGAATACATATCATATAAAATCAACTTTTCTGTTTTCAATCAAAACATACTTTTTGGGAGATCAGAGAACGTCTTTGTTGTTTAAAATATCACTGTCAACGAGTGTAAGTGTGTCGCCATTATTTATTTTGACAGACACTAGTTTCGACGCCTTTCATTGGCTGTTGCAGAAAATGATGTTTTCACTGTAGCCCAGTGTTCACAGGGTGTACTTTGTATTGTACAAGGAAGACCAAGATTATCAGCAGTTCACAACTAAAAATCAACAAGGCAAATGCAGTATGAGGTCATTTAATTGTAAAATGGTTTTAAACAATGTTTACCAATTAAAACATATTCAATTAACAAAATACATGCAATATTGCATACAACATATATAATACGAGTACTATACAACACAGTGGAATTCTATAATGTTTAGATCCTAAGAAAATGACTCAAAACGTCAATGCATTGGCAAAATCGATCATTTCTTACCTTGGAGTCCCTTACTTTACATTTGTTGTTTTGACAGTGTATAACTATGTTATTTACAAGCAAAAATGCAAGCAGTGACGTCATTGGAGCGTGCGCATAGCATTACGTGATATAAACAAAA
>ENA-OREC01000201-OREC01000201.1-marine-metagenome-genome-assembly--contig:-NODE-201-length-19005-cov-12.467931_pt1 | contig 19005 bp, 6 predicted proteins | sample MGYA00248626_ERZ508543 | MGnify/ENA primary metagenome ERZ508543 (study PRJEB26211, sample SAMN05518279) | marine metagenome | isolation source: Puget Sound, Washington, USA | host: Bankia setacea...
ATATGATACACCTGTTTCGATGACCAAACTATCTTGATTGTTGTTGTGCATTTCCTACTTTTGTTGTCATACTTATAGATTCTCTTCTGTATCTACATGTCAGTACAATTATGTTCTCGTCTCCTCTCTATCCTTCAATAGTCGCTCACACTCGTTACAAAAGGGACGTTTCAGTTTTACAACGAATATGTCTTACTTTACATATTCCTATCGCCGATTGTGGTAAGTGGATCTCTGGCCCCAGGACACATCATCTTCTCTATAGTGCTTGTTTTTTCAGTACTATACCTGCAGTTGTTGTTTTTAGAAACCATTTGATTGAATTGAACTGTCGCTGTTGCATTATTATATATGGCCATTGAACATCGGTCCCTGTGGTAGCTACAAAAACCATCAAATAAACAGTGTTCTCTCACCATATAACTTACATGCAACTGCTGTCCGCTCAAATAAATCAGATGTTGGCTATTTAAAAAAGGAACAGTATAGTTTAATTTCCATATTCTATGTTCACATATCTATGCTTTGTCAGATTTGAAAACTGCTGTACACTTTAGTCTTTAGTATATGTTTTGTAGCTCACAATTCTGGATTTCAAAATTTACACTGTTCAGCGGTAGTTCACGATAGTCATTGTGTCGCAAACACTGATGTTTATTTGTTGTTTTGATGGTTTCGAAGACCTTAATTTCTTTGTAAAACAAGAAAACAGTTCACTTGTGTCCATGTAGCAAAACCTAGTGCATGCAGTACTTACAGCAATTTAAAGGATTTGACAAATCATATTTATTGCCTATTACAAATTCTGTCGATTTGTCCAAGGTTATTTTGACAAATCGTGTAAACTTATTTTGCAAATCTGAGGCAATGATCTCTTGTTTGTTAATACTAAAAATTGAGCACAGATATACTGACAGAATTTGTAAATGACATGTGACAATAAAAATAGATATTCATTACAAAAGAGGTATATTATGAATAAATTGCTTGTGAACTTGACCATTTTGTAGTGATAGATCTCTCTCTATATATATATATTACATGATGTCTGGGGCCAGAACTTTGTTAGGCATGGGGCTATGTCCAAATAATCAGACTCTATTTACCTCAGTCGCATTGGTTGACATATTTGGTTTGCTCATATAGCCCGCATATTGCCAGTTTTGATATATTTAGGCAAATAGTTTGCTATATTATAACAAGTAATTACTTTCAGCTTCATCCATTTATACTATTACTGTGTTAATTATAGACCATGTAGTGATTTTGCTTGATTATGGTTATAGTATATATTTTGATATTGCATAGTTGATTTGTAGAATGACATCAGCATTATACAAAACAAAACGAATGATGCTTTTGTATCAATTTTTAAATCTGAATTCAATACTTGTACAGTGACACGATTCAAACATGTCTTATCCATTGTTATTAAAACGCTGGATGATAAAATAAAACTGTTAAAACTTTATATAAGATAAAAAGGTAGATACAACAGTGATTCAGCTCACCCATCAAATAACTGTTTAAAACTATGATATTTTATTGCAATATTGGTTGTATTTTTTCATCAGAATGGGAGGAAATCTATAGCAAGGGCCTCTCTGACAGTAAGGATGCATGAGTTAAATCAAGGACTATATATAGAAATCTAGTAAACAGAGCTGAAGGCTTAACTACTATAACTGCTGAGAAACTCCTTCTGCAATATATAAGCAATCAAGCTCCGGCATATAAGCAATCAAGCTCCGGCATATAAGCAGTCAAGCTCCGGCATATAAGCAGTCAAGCTCTGGTATATAAGCAGTCAAGCTCTGGTATATAAGCAATCAAGCTCCGCATATAAGCAATCAAGCTCCGGCATATAAGCAGTCAAGCTCTGGCATATAAGCAGTCAAGCTCTGGCATATAAGCAGTCAAGCTCTGGCATATAAGCAGTCAAGCTCCGGCATATAAGCAGTCAAGCTCCGGCTACTAAGACAGCAATATATCAGCATCAAAATATTTGTACTTTAAACATGTAGGCTTTTTTCCAGATACTGTACAGTACAATGCTTGACATTAGGTCAAAATGCCAACTGAAATCATATCTAAACATACTATTTGACAAACATTGAGCTCTTTCTGGCTAAGAGAACATGGCTTCATTTCTCAGCTTTCTATTATTTAGATTCTTCTATAACATTTGATATAGTATCATCCATTTTCCAGTCAGTTCATAAAACTAGTGGAAACAGAAAGGCGAAAATAAAAAATTGAACAAAAGATAAATATAAAAAAAGAGAGATATAAATCTAATGGTCATTGTCAAATCTTGAAATATCCACATATGGCTTGTAACCTATGTTATACAACTATTGCCTTTTAGTGAGGTCAATATCAGGAATTATTGACCTGAGAAAAGTGATATCGACTCATATATCATTTGTATATTTTTTTAGTCTATTCCAAGAGACGTAAGTGGTCGCAGTAATATACAAAAAACTAAGTCAAATCTTACTACTAATTTATATACATATATCTTTCCTGTATTCATCTTTTCTTTGTCTTTAAATGTTTATATCAATTACCACTCTTTCTTTGAAAATCTCTTCTCTTGTAATTTTTTAGACCATAATAACACTGTAAAGCAGTTTAGAAAGATGAAATAGTCTAGTGAATAAAAACAAAAAAGATGACTTTTTCCGCAATGTTTTTTTAGGAAATCGAGTTTCATTTTTGAGAAAATACATGGCTATACAAATCTTGACAATGAGATTTCTTTTGCTGTAGTGAGGTAAATTCAGATTATTCCAATTACAGTATATACATAGTTCAGGAAAAAACAGAAATTACTTGGTATCAATTCCATTAAAGAGTACTGGTTTTAAAACACAGGAACACATTTGTATATCTGATGAAATCATTATTAACACAATCTCCTTGAATAATCTAGATGGGAACATAAATATATATTCACCCAGATAACAAACACTTGATTATGAACTACTAATTTATTAAGAACTGATCTAGACAAATAGTACAGTCAAACCCCTCTAAACTGGACACCCTCTGAGGACCAGACAAAATGTTCAGTTACAGGGGATTCCAGTTTTATGTAGATGTTGGCACCTTGGCCTTGTTCGGTATAGATGACAGTCAGGTGGAGAGGGGGTTTCACTGAACATATAATTTGAAACATCCTGAAACTTATGTCTTTCCAAACAAAAATTATTTTAATCAATATTTTCTGATTGTTTAGATGTTACTGTAGTTTCATTCAGTTATGTCTTATTTTACATTTACATTGCACTTCTTCTCTTTACTTCAAACTATCACCAAATGAAAACTCAGGCATGCATGATAACTTTCCTTGCATGATATACCTTTTATATGACCGGTTCAAACAAATTCTTTCTACATGTTTTAAATATACAAATCACTTACTTTTACATTATGCACACATCGCTCTCTCTTTCCTTAATTTCTTTCTGGAAAATCATCTAAAGCACAAATAACATTCTAACTTACTTTCTATCAGATTTAAACATTAGGCCGGGATGAAGTGTCAGGATAATATCGTCCAAAGCATGAAATACCGTGTTGTTTCTATTTAAAGCACCTGTCTCTAATTAACGCCCCCTTTTTAAGAAGATTATTAATTAAATTTCTTTATCCTAGATCAACATTTGGCTGCTTGATGAGCTGTTATTCAAAGTAATTACCAAAAAATATCATGTTGCATTCTTTGAAATTGCTCTAGCAGACATTAAAACCTTGAACTAGGTGTTAAATAGGAGCAATATGGTATGGTTAAATTTGATAGATTTTGAATAGAAGCAAAGCTTAAAAAGTTTGTCTATTTCTTATGTTCTTGTATTTGTTTTATTTTAATAGAACAAGCTAAGAGCAAATAGTCTAGCTGACAAATAATTGCTGGTGTTTTATGTACATGTAGTTTGATTATTTTTATAGATTTAGAATATTGTCGATTTTAATTTAACAGATGATTTTTTACGTCTCGAACTTTACGAGCCAAGTGAGTGTGTGTTGGTACCGTATATGTTTGTTAATTAATAACGTTGTTAATTTCTAGGTTATTGTGTGTCAGTGTTCAAATGTTCCATGTTCTCGTAGATTGTGTTGTACATAAACCGTTTGTTGTACAGTGTCTACGTATTGTCTTAATTGTGTCTAATTAGGAATAAGTTAAACTGGGCTAATCTGGATTAATGGTACAATTATAAAACAAGTTAATCAATGCCTAATTTAAATGGTTTGGGGTATTAATTAAAACAGAAGCACTGTCATAACTGTTATACATTTCAAAAAGCATTCTAGGAAATATGATTTAATGATTTAAAATAGTAACAATAATAAGTTGTGGAAACAGAATATAAGCAGCATGTAATATGGTGAAATAGATTTTAAATATGCAAGGGTGATTGGGCTGCAAGCTAGTTTAGTATTTTTTATATTCAATATTGTAACTTTTATATTTATTTTTTAACTTATGTTACCTTCAATAAAATTATCTTCATATATATAAATATAATTAAGTATTGTGATTATAACGATTTTAACTGAAGATGACATGAAGAAAACCTTTTTTTAATATAAAGTTTTACACAATTTTTGAAAGTAGTTTGTTAATTGGCATTTACATTTTCAATACAGGTAAGGAAATACTATCATTTTGTTGGATAATAATTAAATAATAGACTCATTTTTATCACAAGAGATCACCACCATTGTTTTTGTTGTTCATGACTTGTAAATGTTTCGTATGTCTATATTTGTAATTGATGTTGAGTTTATCGAGACTCGTTACATTAGTTTACCAGTGTTTTATGGTTAAGCTGTTTGATTGGTATTGTTTTGTCCGTCTGCTTATTTGCAAAAAGTTTAAAAGTCGGAGATTGTTACCTTAAAACACAAATAAAGCATTTCATATCTAACCACTAATATATTGTCTTGTTTACGTGTTTTAGGACCTTCCAACTTCTTCTCCTGCACGCCAGACAATTCGTCCACTGATTCCACAGACGTGCATTTCTCTATAGCCAAAAACACTGTATCGGAGACAGAATGCCAAGAGCACTGCTTCCAGGAGGCACTGACCCATTACATCATGAAGGGATCTGTTTGCGTCTGTGGTGAAATTGCAACCATAACTTCAACATCATCTAGATGCTGTCCAATGGTTCAAGTTTCATGTAACGGCAGAACATTTGTAGGACCAAACTCTTATACTGCAGTCGCTGGTATAAATATTACCCACGTTCCTCAACTATACGCCGGTTATTCCCACGAGTTCACTGTCACAACCACGCTTGGAGTTATAGATGAGATAAGATGGCAGTTTGGGGACTCAGACGACATGACTGTGACGTCAGGGGTAAACTCAACTCGGCACCACACGTACACGCACTCGGGACAGTTCTGGTTGACCGTGAGCGCGTGTATGCAAGCTACTAACCAGTGTGAGGATGCGTTGATACCAGTCCGAGTACAAGTGCCTTCTGCAAATCTAACAACCTACATCACGGGCATTGTAAAAGCAGACGTATCCAATGGCCTCACTAACATTTTCGCTACATTTGGGATGGGTTACGATTTCTCCTATATTTGGTCAAAAACAGACTCTTCAAATGGAGTGACAACAAATAGTGAGTGCTGGTTTGTGTAGTTAGTAGATGGTTTTTATTCACTGCAATAACTTAGATCATTAAACTATATATAACCCAATGTGTTACAATGACAGTTTTGACACAAATTTTCAAATGGTGACAAATAAAAAGGACCTTAAATGTAAAGTTGTAGAATGTAATGATAGTGTAAATATGTGGGTAAATTATTTCCCTATTTTCAAAGTATGAACTTTCTACAAATATTAAAAGATATAAAGGTGGTACAATTGTTCAATGTCATTACAAATACGTACAAGTCTTCAAACTTTTATCAACAAATTTGTTTTACTTCATGGCCGTGGGACTCATTTAATTGATGACATTGCCTTAGTTAGTCCTGTGGCACAAAAATATGTAAATTAGCTAGATCAACCCCATTCAAAAAAACAAAACAAAAAAAACCCGTTCAAGACCTAAAATTAGTCAAAATTTCTTATATATTTGACAGCTCTGTTATGTTTGCACAGTTTTATCCAGGCACTAAAATAACATTTAAACATTTTAGGAAAGGGTTGTGAGGCAGGTTGGACTCCCCATAGATACTCCTGTATAAAGCTGGAGACAGGCTCAGCACAGAACTTTGACAATGCAAGATCGACATGCTCATCGCTAGGGGCAACATTACTAAAAATAGACTTCTTAGATGAACTACAGGAAATCATCGACACTCTCGGAGGTAATAAAGCGATATTATTCTTTTGTTCATTCTTGTTTTGTGTTTCAATGAGGTTCATTAAAGTATATATTCAAATGACAACGATGTTAGATTCTTTTTTATCATGTGTCTTTTTATCGCACACACAGACACACCACTGGACATGCTTTCTCCCATATATGGTTATATTAGATAAGTGTAATATATCGACATTCTTAATGGTTATATTACATTGAAAACAAGGTTATTTATGAGATGAAGTACAGTTTAAAAAAAGTTGAACATTTAACTGGCTAAGATATCTCAAGTGTGTTTTTTTTATGAAGACAGTAGAAAAAAATACTATTAAATTTGTTAAAACATATTGTCTACTATTTACAGCAACATCGCTCACGTTTCTGATGGGAGGCCAGCGTGTGGGAGGAGTGTGGCAATGGAGAGATGACAGTTCTAAGACAGTCTTTTCTGATGCTGATCTAACGTCTACAGCCAATGGAGATTGTATTGTACTGCAGGGTCCAACCTCAACGATCAACGCAGCAGACTGTAGCAATGCCTGGAAGTATGTCTGTATGAAAGGTACGTTGGTACAACCTTGACGTAGTATAAAGTAAACGGATATCTAAAACTTGGTTTATTCAAATCATTTTCATTTAGTTTACCCAATTTTTTTTCCATAAACATTTTTTATTTTATAATTATACAGTTTGGACATTAACAAATGCACACACCATTTATATCAAACAGAATTAAGAAATATAGCTAAAAAGCTCAATCGATGTCTTGCTTCTGAAAATAAAGTACGGTACTTTCATTTGGAGGAGGAGTTTGGTTATGTTTGATGCAATTTAGGCAATTTGAAAGATTCTGGTAAAAAATATACTTGAAAACATAATTTACAAAGTGCATGATATTAAAGTGGGGTGTTTAAGTGATATGTGATATGTGATACATAAAAGTGCCTGTTTGGTACCCTTGTTTTCCCCCAAAATCCATGTTTTAATTAATAAGATATATTGAACTTTGGAAAAATGTTTTAATTGAATTTTCAGTAAATGTTGTTGACAGAATACCAGAAACAATAAATGTCTCTTATTTCTCTTCAGAGCCAATAAGTTGTCCCAAAGGTGGTAAACTCAACTCCGATGGTTACTGCTATGTGTTGTCAACAACGTCCAACACATGGCCAGCAGCACACAGCCACTGTCAGACAGAATACGGCGGCTGGTTGACCAATATAACAGATGAAACTGTACACAACCACGTCACAAACATGCTTACCTCCTCAGGAGTCAGGTGAAGTTTCCGTTTCCATTCAGGAGCTTGATAAGTTAAAATATAATTACTTGGCGTCACAAGCAAGAGCCAGCGGAATATTTCAAGTTTATAAAGCAACAGTGTAGACGTTTCAGCCTTCATTTTTAAAGATCTTTACTTATTTCGGTACCAGTGGTCCACTTTATTTACACAACAGTTGTCATATTCATTAGATACCAGTCATCCCCATTTGTCTACATACCAGTAAACAAAATCAATCAGCTAATTAAGTTACTACTGAAATCTTGAAAGCAACTACAAAACGTTTGACGCTAATTAAAGTTGCTTTTAAGAGCTTACTCATTTGTAGCTTAGAGCAAAAGCTTAGTAATTTCAGACTTTCAAAATGCACTAAATGATGTATTGTTCATGTGGAGAAATCAAACATTATCCTGAACTCTGGTTTCGTTTTTCAGTGAGGTATGGTTTGGTTTGTCAGACCAGGGAGTTGAGGGTTACTACATTTGGGCAGACGACAGCTCCTTTAACTTCTATGTCCCACCCTACATGCCCCAGCTGTTGTCCAATGAGAATGACTGCTTCGTGACAACTAGCGCCAAACAATGGTATTCAGATCGGTGCTCGGCAGTGAAACAATATGTCTGCCAGTATTCTGAGTCTGTAGGTAGGTACACCGAGGGAAGTGTGTATTTATACAAAGTTTGGCACGAGCTGTTTCAATGCAGAAATCTAGACTAACACAATTCTTGCAAGTCAGAAAACTGAGCAAAAACATGTCGAAACCTCAGAATTGTGAACTAAAGATTCAGCCGAAGAGTTTCTTGATTCTTGTACTATTTAAGTAGTCTTGTATTCGGTTTCTTGTACTATTTAAGTGGACTGAATAAGAGGTTTAAAGTGAAAGTTACCTAGAGTATTCTCAATTTTACCTCAAACATTTATTTTCAGAGCACCTGACAGTTCCTAGTTTTATGAATGGTATGCCTGACCTTGAGATTCCAGCAAGTACAGATCTAGAACAGCTGGTTTCCACGGATACACACTCACTAACCAATGTCTCCACTGATTTGTACCTCTTTCCTGGTGAGAATAAACTGTTGTCTTTCTTGTGAGATGGTCAGCTATAGTTTTCATAATTCATAATTTAAAAAAAAAACAGATAAGAAGATGACTTTACTAGCTGGCTCAAATTTGTTTTATCTTTCCATAGTTTAGTTTACAATTATCTTATATTTCCATAGGATTGATCTTCACAAAGGAGGCTACAGTGAGGTCATGGATATTGCGCTCAGTGCTGCTCACAACGTCCGACAGTTTTGACATCTCCCTGCAAGTGTACAGACCTTATTGCCCACCTTCCTCAGGCACCCTGCTGCAACCTGGTAAGTACTGGATTTCTGGACCATTTATTTAATAAGTGCATATGAAAGTTGTATGAAATAAGTTGGTGACTATTTTTATTAGAATGTAAAAACATATTGAGATTTTAGATAAAAATATTTTTTTCTCTGTTTTACAAAAGCTGCATCACAGCCTCAGCTCCTACATTCAGACATTTTCCAAATGTAATAAAAATGGCTGTTTAGCTTGGCTTGAAACTAAATTGAAATTACTCAAAATGACTCAAAATGACAGCCGACAGTTACAGAACCAATACTAAATATGACACACTTATGTTTTCAGGTTGTGGAAGCACACAGTTTGCAACCTGTTCTGGAGTGGCCATCTCATGTACATCCAACACCTGCTCGGACTCTGAGTACTTCTGTTACCTTAGCAACCAATGTCATTTCTTCAATCAGTCATGTACATGCAACTCTGAGTCGTCAGTAGCAACAGCAGTGACATCATGTAATAACCTTGGCACAAAGCCCCAGTACACAGTTGTTGGTCAGACCCAGATCACAATCAGCCAACCAGGAGAGAAATTTTACACAGTTCCAGCAGGTGATATACCCATACTGGAACATGACATTATTGGTATACAGCTTCCTCAAAATGAAAAGGTGTTGAAGTGTGAGGACGTTCCAACAGGCCCCACACAACAAACTGTCTACAAGGCCTCACATACAGGCTGGCTGGAGAAGAATGATTTCTTCCCCACCACAACTACAACAGAAAACATGACTTGTTATTTCCAGGCGCTGTATACTCAAGATTCAAAACAGTATTTCCCACAGAATTTGGCCTTTTCTTCGACAACGGGGGACTATGACCTGTCAATATCAATCGTAGAGGCAGATTCCCATAATGTTTCAGTGCTCCTAGAAGAGTCAGTAGCGGATATTGCCTGGGTCTATCCTGTGATCATTGTAGGTTCCACTGGCACAAACACTCTTGGCACGGTGTATACAGAGTGGAACAAGGCCTATAACTTCACAGTAAGCGTAGACAGGGGAACTAATCTGGATTCTGTTTGGTCCTTTGATAGCACAAAAACAGTAAGCCTTACCGACACATGTGTGACAGCAGTAACCACTCTTGTACCAGAACAATGCAATGCCTCATTGTATTGGTCAGAGAATCCTTTCGCAACTTTTGAATACAACTCCACCACCACTGGGACAAGTACTCTCTCTGTCAACTTCACTAACATTCTCGGAAAAACAGAGAAGCTTTTAACAATACAAACAGAGAAGGCAATCTCAGGAATATCATTCAGCCTGAGTTCAGCGAGTCGTATCACAAACAATGTGGCTTTTCACAGTGTTTCACAGTTTGATACTACTATCTTGGAAGGCACAGGAGTTACGTATACCTTCTTTGTAGACAGTGTGCAAGCCACAACCACTAACTCAACATTGTTCTACACATTTACCGCAAAGAAGACTTATAATGTTGAGGCATTTGTTACCAACATTATCGGATCACAGTCTCAATCTTTATCAGTCTATGCAAAACAAGCTGCAAACTTTCAAGGCTGCGAATTTCATAATACACCCTACATTGCTGCTGTTGGGATTCCACTTGAGCTGGACTACAGATGTGGGGCATCATTAGGGACTGAGGTACAGGCCATATGGATGCTCAGTGATAGATCTGTCAACATAACATCTGCTATAACAACTACAAGCACACTGACTCAAATCTGGAAAGAACCAATCACCTTTTCAACCGTGCAAATAGGAGTACAGGTTACAGCTTTTGCAGCAGATCCTTTTGAAGAGCATGGAACTAGTGCGACAGTTGACGTGTATAATGCCATCCCTAGTGTGGATTTAATTGTGAGCAGTTACCAAGTATTTCCATCAACTTCAATCGACTTTACCGCAAGCATCCCATCTTCACCTGGTAGCTATGGAGATGTTGTTTACACGGTTGCCTATGGTGATGGTTCCTCGCTGGTAGCTAGTGTTAATGGTAGTGTATCTCACAGCTTTGCATCAAAAGGTAATTACAGCGTTACCGTCACAGCTTCCAATGGACCCAGTAGTCAGTCTGTTACAAAATACATTGAAGTATATGACTCGGTGAAAGATCTGACCTTGTCTTACAACGGACCAAAGACAATCAACCAGCCAGTAGCATTTACAGCAACAGTGACAGAGGGAAACTTCCTAACTTATTCCTTCTTGTCATCAGATTTCAATATAACACAATCTAGTGGCGTATTTAACCACATGTTTACGTCTGCAGCTGACTACGAAGTAACTGTTGTCTGTTATAATGCTTTGAGTGAATTGAACACAAGTATAATAGCTTACATTATGAATCCTACTGATATACGGCTTTCAAATATCAAAATAGACGGAAACCAGTCCAATGGCTGTCTAGAGACCGGTGAGAACTACAATTTCTCTGTTGATCTGATCCATTATGATTCTACAGCTGTATTGTACGACTGGGATTTCTCTACGGCTGGAACTGCCCTACCAGCTGTAAGTGATGCCGTACAATCTTTCGGCTATTTATCAGCTGGCAATTATACAGTGACTGTTACAGCAAAATATGCTAGTACAGTGTCAGAAGTTACACAGACATTGGAGGTGTGTGTTGAGGAAGCCATTGTTACGCCTACAATCTTGATAACATCACCATTAGGCTTGCCTCCTTCTGGACCATTGACTAAAAATGTTTCTGTTTCTGTGCTGAATGGAAGTAACCTGCAGTACACATGGTTCACTAATGCCACCGCTGGAGGTGAAACAAACGACGCCATGTTTTCAGTGACATTTGCCTCAGAGGGTTGGTACGTGATCACCGTAACCGTTAGCAACAATATAAACACCGTCACTACCACAACCAGCGTCGAGATTGTCTCTGAAGTGAGTGGACTGATAATTTCTTGCGCTTCATGTAAATCAAAAGCAGGAGAGTTGTATGTGGAAAGTGGAGTTATGTATGAGTTCGCTGTAGCTATTTCATCAGGGACTGGAGTAACATACAGTTGGGATTATGGAGATACCAATACAGCCATCGGATCTGCAACCAATTACACCTACTCAACAGTTGGCTTGTACAACCTAACAGTAACAGCCTCAAACCCTGTCTCGGCAAGTTTTGACCAGTCTATAGTAATTCATGTAGAAGTTCCACTCACTCAAGTAACATTGGCAACGCATTTGTATAACTGGAAGGACGGAATAAATAGTCTGGGAGGGACAAAAGTGTTGGACATTTTGAACACAGCAGTACTGATAGCAGAAGTGCAACCTACAAGCATGGACATTATCTACGAATGGGTTTTCAATACCGGCTTGACCCCTATTTCAAATACCACCAATGTTGGTTACCACAACTATACAACCACTGGGAAAAAAGAATGCGTAATCACAGCCAGTAATATGATTAACTCAATTACTTCTGATATCCTTGAGTTTTATATCATAGAGCAAATTACTGATGTTAACCTAACAGAAAATGGAAACATACTTTCAAGCAGTTTCAATTACATAGTTTCTGTGAATCAAGACTATACATTTACAGCTATCTCCAGTCAAGCTGTGCCGGAAACAATTCATTATTTGTTTATTTTGAAAGAGACCACACAATTGATTGCATCGACACAGAATTCAACTTTCACTCAGAGTTTTAGTAAAGAAACAACCTTCACATTGACCCTATCCCTTGATAACAATGTACAAAAGTATGAAGCCACATATACCATTGAGGCTATCAAACCTATTTCTGGAGCATACATCTCAACACCGCCAGGTACAAACGGAAATATTACGTTCGGGTCTTCATTTACTCTGACAGTTCAAGCATTAGAGGGAAAATATCCGCAGTATTCTTGGTACTACGCTGTGGCACCCCCTGGAGAAACTATCAGTGGGCAAACAAATAGTTCTGACTTGACAATAACCCCGGGATCTGTTGGTGAATATGTGATAACAGCAGAAATCTACAACTCTGTTTCTCCAGCTCAAAGCGTCAACTATACCATGAATGTGATGTATGGTGTAGCTGGAGTGGCCATTGATGTAACATTGCCGTTTCCCAATGCCGTTAAACAGGGAACCACTCTCGACTTCACGGGATCAGTTACCATGGGAACAGATCTGACCTACAGTTGGACAGCCGAGCATTCAGGAATAGAAAGCACAGTCTTGGGACAAATATTCTCTATGACCTTTACCTCTCAGGCTTTATACAATATCACGCTGAATGTTGACAACTTTGCAAGCAGTGGGATAGCATTCGAAGAAATCTACTCTCTTTTTGAAATTCCGAACTTCAAAATGAGTCTTACTGGAGGTGTGTATTTAAACAACATTGCCAAATTCGTAGCTATAACAGGAAACAACTTAACAATGACATCAAGCATGACGAATACTGACTTCATTGATTTTGACTGGCAGGTGAATGGGACATCATCAAGTGTTGCGAGTTTCTTCCAAACAGCTTTTCCAATGCCTTCTCTGTATCTCGTCAGACTTGAAGCATCAAACTTGATCAGCCAAGATAACAATGAGTTGATGGTCATTATACAGGATGCCATCACAGGTTTAACTGTACAGTTCTGTCAGTCAACTTTTGAAGTTTCTACCTCTGTGACTTTAATGGCAAACACTGCAATGGGTACAGATGTTTCTTACAAGTGGGAGGGCAGTGGACTCAGCTCAACAACGTCCAACATTCACATTGTCAACTTCCAAACTGTCGGCATATATGACATCAACGTGACTGCTTTGAACTATGTTAGCGAGCAGACGGAATACTGTGTCCTGACCATCCTTGGAAGAATTACCAACCTGGCTTTAAATCAGTCCCAGTACAGCTTCACCATGTACCCTATCACATTTACAGTGGATGGAGATTATATTGACCCCGCAAACTTTACCTGGGTGTTTTCTCACGGCTACACTCAAGTCACGACAGATCCATTCCTTGATGTAAGCCTAAACCAAGGAACATATTCTGTAACCGTAACCGTATCCAACGCTGTGAGTAATGACACAGTCACCATGAGTTTTGATGTAGAAGATCTTGTATGCAACGTCCCTACTCTAACAGTCGACGGTAGTACAGAGCGAACAACATTCCGAGCCAGGCCAGTCGAGCTTGCCGTCAGCGTGTTTACAGGAGGCTGTACCAACTATACATCAGTGAACAAATGGAGTGTGTACCCAGTTGCTTCCTGTGCTGATCCATTGGTAAATGAATACCTTCTTGGGAGTGAGATAGAAACCAGCACCCCTGTTCTACAACTACCAGGAGCGTTCTTGGACTATGGTACCTACTGTGTCACCTTTACTCACAGATATGCCAACACACCAGTAGAAGAGACAAGAAACTTCAGTCTTACCATTGAAGCATCAGACCTTAAGGCTCTGATAAATGGCGGAGATGAGATAAGTGCTGTAGAGGGATCAACCTTGACCTTGGATGCCACAGAGTCTTATGATCCAGACAATGCAACAGGAACAGTGCTGACCTATACTTGGTCATGTACGCAGTCAATGGTATGTGTATATATTTGATCTTTGTTTATAGACAACTGTTGAATTCATATGCATTGCTTAGCATCTAGATCTAATGAGGGAAAATTGAGAACTACTCCTAAAGATGGATAAAGTACATATAGACTATTTTTTAAATTATTGGAATGTAAAACAATCAAACTATTTTCATTATACAGGGCACAACAGCAGCTGCTGCAGTTTGTAGTCAAATAAATGGATTGTCAGACTCCATTACAAACTTGACTGGGTTGACCTTGACCTCTGGTGATGTATACACTGTGGAAGTGATTGTGTCTGCTGCAGGAAGAACAGCTGGGGTAGCCACACAACAGGTAATGCAGTTTAACCAAATTCTAGACACTCAATGGGGCTCTATCTGAGTTACAACATGTGTAGACAGTATTATGTACCTGTTAGCTTGACAAAAGATGAAGCCTGTTTAACCAGAATGGCTTTGTATAATAATGGCTTTAAATTATGTTTATGTATTCTCAAGTTTGCTTATTTAATGTTAGGTTGATGAATTTACATAGTAGCCTCTTTCTTGATTAATGCAAAGTCATGCAGTGTTCTCTGGTATCGTTTGAACTAGATTCAATGTTATTATTCATATAGACTGGTGACTTGTTTTTGAATAATACATCATGTTTAGCTTTTATAATATAACAGCTTTAGTTCCCAGTACATGTATATAATATTTACTTTTAGATTTCCATGATGACAGTTACAACACCAATTGTGGGCATGAAGTGTGTATCCTGTGTTGCTAATGGCCACTTCTATCTAACCAGAAGTAAAAGTTTGTCTATAGAGGGCTCCTGCTCGTCTGGTTGTACGCCTGATACTACCTACCAATGGACAATTACCAACAAAAACACATCTACCTTGGTCACCATAGACAGCACACAGACAACGACAGGACTCAATCAACAGAACTTCGTACTAAAAGCTGGAGCACTTGCGTCTGGTACGGCCTATACATTCAAACTGGAAGCTTCTGAAGGTACAGAGGTTGGGCAGGCTTCAGTCTCTCTCCTGCCAAGTTCCAAACCAGATGGTGGAACCTGTACCCTGTCTACAACCAGTACTGTCATCCCGCTCCAAGATGTAATCACAATCGTCTGCAATAACTTCCAAGACTCAGACCTCATGTCAGGCATTTACTATCAGATCAAACTTAGCAATGGTAACGCAGCAGACGACAAGTACCTGGCTTACTATGGAACACAGACTGAAAATGAGCTCTACATTGCTCCCTTTGATGCTTCCACACCCTCAACAATCCTGATTGAAGTGAAAATCATCAATGATAATGGAGCGTCGGCAGACGGACTTTCATCGTAAGTTCCTTTTCTTGTTGTCATGGTTACTGAAGATAGGATATTGTTGTTTTGTAATCTGTCGCACAATTCTACTGTATTTGTCTGAAATAGTGACAAGGAAAACTAATTGATGTATTTGTTGATAAAGTACTCTAGCCTTCTATGGTTGTGCAAATAGCTAATATTGTTTTGTTTCTGTTTTCAATATTTAAGCAAGATCTGATATAAAACAAATAATAATTGCTCTCATCGAAATTTTCAAACAAACGCACACCAATGCTGAAAGAAAACAATGCTAGATTTTATGAACAACCGTCTCTCTTTGTATTTTAGTAATTTGACCTTCACCCCAGTGATTCTCTCAGGAACACAGAACGACACGGTTGACTTTATCCTGGACCAGATGGTGTCAAACATGAGAACCATAGTGAATCAGAACAATCCAATTCTACTCGTCCAATACTGCACGGCTGTACTTAGTTATCTCAACATCCAATCAGAGAACGATGTAGGGACCCTAGAGAAGAGGATGGCTATACGACAAGTTATTGCAGTGTCTCTGGGTGGATTACCTCGTGTCTCAATACACAGCATACAACAACTGTCATCTGCCATCAAATATCTCACAGTATGTATGGATATTTTATCTGACTCTAAAATTATCTTACGTTTTTTAGCTTAAATCAAGTCGTTTGGTCTGGGTAGCTAATATTTATTTTCATGCAAGTATTGATTGTTCGCAATTCTAGGGGACAGCAATGTTACGTTTATCCGATAGCTTAGCGGGAAGTCCCGGTAATAAAAGTTTGTTAGTGATATAGTTTGAAGAAGGTCTAACAACCTTTCATTTCTGGGACTTCAAGCTGTTGAAGATGGATTCAAACTAATGTCATAACCTTTGCAGTGCTGTTGTCATGTTCTTTGATTTTGTTATCGTTCCTCCTAAAAACACTAACTGTTCATCAAAACTTTGAATCCATCTTTTCTCAGAGAAGAACAAGACATGATATTGAAGACATGATGTTCTGATTTGTATGTTACGTTTACCATGATCTTATATAAAAGTTGCTGTTTTCTTTTCAATTCACAGGCCTATCCAGCCGAATTGTCATCTGAAACTCTAAGCATTGTGAATGTGGAGATCGAGTCCCTGGCTGAAAGAATGGAGAACATTGTCATTAAGGGTCATGATCAATCTGACTTCGAACCAGACAACCTTCTTAATGCCGTCAACAAAGTACAAGAGGCTTTACGATCCACATCGACAACCCAAAGTGACCCTGTTACACTACTGAGGTTCGGAGATCTAAATGACTATATCCTAGATGTGAGCAAGAGTGTAAATGTTCAAAGTATCAGTACCGATGCCATGATTATCAAGACAGTCGAATACAGCACACAATTAATGCTCGTCCCGCTAAAAACCCAACTAGCCAATGAGGAGCCAGTCGTCAAGCAGATGAGTGATGGATCCGTTACCATAGGAATGCATGTTTCCCTTGACAACATCGAAAATCAGTTTGACGAATCTGGTATCAAAGTGATCATTCCAAGTACCGTACTGACCCATACAAGTTATAGCAAGGACTCCGTCTTCCAACTAATCTCCGCCAGTATTTCTAACCCCTATGACTTCGGGTACAGTAATGTTTTACCACTGAATACGAAAACATTATCAACAAGTTTCTATGATACAAGCGGCAGCTCTCTATCAGTGTCAAACCTACCAGATGGTGAAAATATCCAGATGTACATGTTCCAGGACAGCGTGACACCTTACACAATCAACTCTTCAGGGCTCATATACTCGGACGACTATAATCCACTTGTGAATAACTTTGACTACACGAAATCCAGCGTACTCGAGGAGGATACAGAATTCGAGGCAGCGATTCCATTACCGAGTGTTGTAGGCGTCGCAGTGAATATCCAGATACGGGTAAACTATACATCGTCTCAGTCGTCTGCCTCTCTTAAAGCCACGCTGTACAAGAATGGGCAAGCCTACACTGATACAGATCCCAACGAGTTTGCCAGACCTCTCACAATCACAAAGGCTATCATAGATGATCAGAAGTACGACCACAGAGCCTATACTTTCTATGTATCACCAAGGTAAGCTGTACATTTATCTTGTTTATATATTTGCTTGGTTATTCAGGAACTGAGTTAAAACAATTTATTACTTTGTGACATTACTTAACACTGTTCAGAAATTTGTTTTACCAACTTATACAAAATATTCAAACAAATATGAAAAGGCACTTATGATTGTGTTATTGTTTCTTTTAACTTTAACCATTTAAAAGGTAATTTCTGTATCATTGAGGTTTAACAAAAGGGTTGTAGAGAATGTCATGATGTCTGAATCTTAATATTAAGTTGTACTTATATTGAACATTTCAGTGATATTGCTATTGACGATGCTTTCAAAGTGCGAGTGACCACAACTTCCCAAGCAGAGGTGTTCATTGGTACGTACAACGCCAAATGTGAGTTCTTTAACCTGAACACTGAGACCTGGGATTGGACAGGATGCACCCCGCAAGCCGAATCTATACCATCGGTGATCTCCTGTCAATGTAACCACTTGACGTCATTTGGAGGAGCCTTATTTGTCTCCCCTGATGAGATTGACTTCACAGACTTAACTGTAAGTGTTATAATTCAAAATAAGAGTGAAACAACAGTGCATTATCCATTTGATATTGACTCTCATAAAACCTAAAAAAAATCACATGGAAAATATTTTTGTTTGTGTAAGATTTCACTAATTTCATAGTACGATATCAAAAAAATGAGTATGTATATATAACTGAATGAGTATTTTACATGTATTTAATCAGGGTTGAAATATATAATATATAATATTTGTTATAAAAAATATGAGCTGATTTTAACTATTGCCGTATATGTGTTTTACAGAGGATAGATATTGCCTCTAACCCAGTAGCCATCATCACATGCAGTGTTGTACTGGGGCTTTATATCATCATTGTGATAGCATGCCGTAAGCTGGATACCATGGACCTGAAACGCATCTCACTTATACCGCTATGTGGCAAAGATGGATCCTTCAAGTATGAGGTTACCGTAGTAACTGGACGACAACCTGGCGCAGGTATGTGATTGCAAAAATATGAGCGTTGTATTAATTCCAATTTGTAAAGGAGTCA
>ENA-OREC01000202-OREC01000202.1-marine-metagenome-genome-assembly--contig:-NODE-202-length-19002-cov-10.407715_pt1 | contig 19002 bp, 5 predicted proteins | sample MGYA00248626_ERZ508543 | MGnify/ENA primary metagenome ERZ508543 (study PRJEB26211, sample SAMN05518279) | marine metagenome | isolation source: Puget Sound, Washington, USA | host: Bankia setacea...
CTCTGTTCAAGCAATACGTTATGGATGAGAACACTATAGTGGTAGCTCTGTTCAAGCAATACGTTATGGATGAGAACGCTATAGTGGTATCTCTGTTAAAGCAATACATTATGGGTGAGAACACTATAGTGGTATCTCTGTTCAAGCAATACGTTATGGCTGAGAACAATATAGTGGTAGCTCTGTTATAGCAATACGTTATGGATGAGAACACTATAGTGGTATCTCTGTTAAAGCAATACATTATGGGTGAAAACGCTATAGTGGTATCTCTGTTCAAGAAATACGTTATGGCTGAGAACACTGTAGTGGTAGCCCTGTTCAAGCAATACGTTATGGATGAGAACACTATAGTGGTAGCTCTGTTCAAGCAATACGTTATGGCTGAGAACACTATAGTAGTAGCTCTGTTATAGCAATACGTTATGGCTGAGAACACTATAGTGGTATCTCTGTTCAAGCAATACGTTATGGCTGAGAACACTATAGTAGTAGCTCTGTTCAAGCAATACGTTATGGGTGAGAACACTATAGTGGTATCTCTGTTATAGCAATACGTTATGGCTGAGAACACTATAGTGGTAGCTCTGTTATAGCAATACGTTATGGATGAGAACACTATAGTGGTATCTCTGTTCAAGAAATACGTTATGGCTGAGAACACTATAGTAGTAGCTCTGTTATAGCAATACGTTATGGCTGAGAACACTATAGTGGTATCTCTGTTCAAGCAATACGTTATGGCTGAGAACACTGTAGTTATATCCAGGATGAACGTATATGTTGCACACTTGTAATCTCATTGCAATTGAACAGAAGTAAAGAAATAAGCAAAGCGTATTATGTGACAAACCTTTTATTTGTACAATGACAGAAGCAAATCCACATGTTATAAATAGTTCATTAAGTAGTTTTAAAGGTAAAACATAACATTCCAATTGGCACGTAAAAATAACAATAACATATATACTTATCACATATATAACGTAGTGTTTGGTACTGTTTAAACAATTATCAAAAATGTTGTAAAATTCACCATTATAACAGAATTATATAAAACGTTTGGGGAAAAGTATGGCTTGGTTCGTTTTCTTCTTACACACTGTATGATATATTTGAACTTCCCACACAAATAAATAAATCAACAACGCATATTTAAACATGTACATGTGTGTTCTCCCCCTAGAAATAACAAGAAAATATAAACAAAGTATTACCAAGATTAGAGAAAGGTTTGCACATATAATAAATAACTGTATGTATATAATTCACCTATTATTAATTGTCGACCCTCATGTTTGAATATAATGCTCGAATAAATAACACCCACATTTTATTTTCCCACAACGTCAAACTTGTTCGAACGTGTGAAAACAAGGAGAAATCATTGTCATCGATGTTAACATATTTTTAACTGTATCATTGAAAACAAAAGAACGAAACCAAGTAACCAAGTATTACATATCGGAACAGTTACACATGTTAATCGTAGTATAGTACACTCGGATCCAACCAATTAATTTAGCAACATAGTTAGGGTCTTGTTGGAACCGTTTAATACTTAGTTGTTTAATTGTAATATAATATTGTGGTCGCTGAAGATTCTAAATGAGAATCCATTTATTTGTCTGTGTTTTTTTTGTATTTTCAAAACCATCTGCGGTAATTGTCTACAGGTAACATCGGTGACAATGATTTCGATTGACTTCAGAAACCCATACCCAGTAGAGAGATCAAATTATCATGCCACGAGTGGCAATCATCAACGACCATCGTCCAATGACAAATCTCATCATAAAACAAACACACAAACAATAGTCCATACATTAACATATCTGGTAAAATCAAAGACTTCTCAATGTATAGAATACGATATGCATGTTTAAGCACACATACGTTACACTTACACTTGCAATCGGAATATCAAACAATACCCTTTCTTCCAAGTCTTTCGCACGAATTCTTGGCAGAAAAAAATGTTCAAACTTTCCCAATCTCGTCAAAGACAAAGATAGCTCAAGTAGAGTGAATACAACTCAATCGTATATATACTTCACGATTATGTTGAACAAACTTCCAAACTGCGAGGCATATAATAATGAAATAGTAATAAATAAATAAAGTTATTAACACGATGTAGTATAATCATCCCTCGATAACACACCGAAGTTGCCCAACAAGTATATCAAATGCTGCATTCCACAGCCTCAGATGAATGAATGTTAGTATCCAAGTACTGTGAAGGGAGAATAACCAGTAACGTGATTGCTAATAAAGACGCATCTCCAATCAACCGTGTTTGCACTATGAACATCTAGTAATATTGACACTTTTCTAATGGTTTTTTTTCTAATAAAGGGTACTTTTGTGTATGAATATGTTTAGTAGATATTAAGGCGTGAATACGAAACAGAAACTGATTGAACCCTCTCGTATAGCAAATATAAGTGACAGACGTATTGAGCTACTTTGTGTATCGCAACATAAACATAACCGTGCATTTCAAACAAACCAAGTATATGTCCCACACTGACAAACGTTCAACACAAGCCAACAAGATCGTACATAACAATTGGTCGTATTGACAACATTTAGCCAGTAAATAATGAAAACTACAAGTACTATGTTTAACCCTTTGGTTATACCCGCTGTTGGATATCCAATCAGAAGAGTCTGTCAGGAAAGGAATTACCCGAACAACCTCAAACCTTTCTATTCATCTAGGTATAGAGATATCTGAGGCGAATAGGAAGGGATCTGATTTTGGACATCCAGCGATTTAATACATTTTATAATAATAAACTGTGGTAAAATTAATGTTGAATCACCAGACTTAAAATTAGTAGAAGTCGCCGTCCCTACAACAAAGAAAAGAAGTATAAAACAGTTGTCTAATATAAACACTATGGACGATTAATAACATCTTGTTAACATAGACACTCATAACTTATAAATACGCATTACATACGATAAATGTTATTTCGGAAACAATTTAAAGATTTACAGTAAACATATATAGAAATACAGCCACATGTACTATTAATGAAATGTAAAGTTAGGGTGAAGAGTTATTGAATAAAACGAGGTTCGTGATTTATAACGAGATTACCAACTCAATGACTAAAACGGTGACTCAATACATCCTCTCTAAGCTGGCATTCTACCCATCTTCCACTTTACGAAGTCGCCACAACAAATTGCCAATCTGGGCGTGTAGACAGATTCTCCGCAGCAGAAACTGTCTTCACCATATGTTTTCGGTCTGAGAGCGCCATTGCAGCATATTTGTAGATATGGATCGTAGCTTTCAGTACCACAGCACTTGGTTCCTAAACCTCCACAACGGGCTGAATTAAAACAGGGATATATGCTTTATGGAAAGTGATAAAACATCACTTAAGATAATTATCTAAATTACAATTCTTTACTAACTATCTCGGTCCAAAACCTTCCCCCGAGATTGAATTTACCGAATTGCAGCTGAGAGGAAGAACTGTTGTTTTTTTCAATCGTCATACCTTTGATTGTTTATTATTTTGGTTAAGGTATTATTTTTAATGGACAAACAAACATGCATTAGTATATTACCTTTAGTAATATTTACTGGGGAAGGCTTTTTTACTTCATGTTAGACATGTCAATGAAGGCTGTCGAAAGTTAAACCTTATTATAGAATACCCATATATATATTAAATAAATAAGATCTACATGCACACAATTGCCATTTTAATGCTTACTTTGTATATTGCAGTTACAACATAGCTGTTTGGCACTGTAGATAGTCTTTCCACAGCAGCAACAATCATCCCAAGGTAACGATTTTTCTACCACTGTCCCATTACAACATATTCCTCTGTCTGGGTTATAACTCCTTTCGCCACAACAACGCGTCTTTGCTCCCGCCCAGGCTTGTTGCACTTTTCCACCGCAGCACAGTTCTGCAGAGGAGTCGTAACTTTCACCAGCACAACAACGAGTCATCTTGCCCTTTAAAGGTTGTGCAACTTCACTTGATCCCCTCTCACAACACATATCTGAGGAAGGATTGTACGTGCCCTTACCACAGCACCAGGTATCGCCAGGTTTGTCTACATCTCTCAACCGCCCGTCACAACAAACTTGTTTCGTCACATCGTAAGACTTACTTCCACAACACCGAGTATTTCTGATGCCACCAACAACGTCCTGAACATTTCCCTCACAACACATGCTTTCTTCAATGTTATAACCCTTCCGTCCACAGCATTTTGTTTTTGAAGCATCGGTTGACACCACTTTCGATCCTTTACCATCACAACATAAGTCTGTTTGTCTATTAAGAGTTGAATTTCCGCAACAACAGTTATCGTCTTTGTTTCGCTTGGTCAACACCATGAGATTGTCACAACACACTTCATTGTTTGGATTGTAAGCTCTGTTACCGCAACACATTGAATTGCCAATATCTCCCTTAGATAAAACCTCACTATTGCAACATATTTGTTTTCGCGGATTAAATGGACTTGTCCCGCAGCACACCACATCATTGTTGCTCGTCTTTTCTACAACGTTTCCATTACAGCAAATACCTTTCGATGTATCATAACTTACTGACAGGCAACACTTGGTAAGATCTTTGTACTTAGGCTGTGGCTTTTCGTCACAACACATCTGGATTTTCGTATTATATGCAACTTTTCCACAGATCCAATCATCAGACTTATCGTTTTTGTCGTATAGTTTCATGTCTTCATAACATATGGCTTTGTCAACATTATAGCTCTGTTTGCCACAACATTTACTGTTTGTTCCTTTCTTAGATTGTGGAACACCGCTACAACATAACTCTGTTTTTGCATTGAATGTCGAACTTCCACAGCAACAATCGTCAGTATCACTTCGTTTTCGCTTCACTTTGTTTTCGCAGCACATTTGACGTGCAGGATCAAAACTTCTTGTTTCACAACACATCGTGTTATTTCCTGCAGTTCGATTTTGTGGTCTTTCTTCGCAGCAGATTTCCATCAAGGAATCAAATGTATTCTTTCCACAGCACGTCTCATCACTATGTTTCCCCTTTTTCATAACTTGCCCATCATGGCAGCAAATTTCATGCGCGACATTATAAATAATATTCCTACAGCATGCAGCGTCTCCCAATGATCCAGATGTTTTACCTGGTACGCCTTCACAACACATTTCTGTCGCTGTATTAAATGTTGTGTTGCCACACCTGCAATCATCATGTTCGTTTCGTTTGTCAAATAATACAGATTCGTGACAAAGTTTTTGTTTGCTATCGTAACTGGTTTTCTTGCAACATCGGGTAGCCTCCCCAGCAACTGCCGGTTGAGGCTCGTTGTTACAACATACTTCAGTTGTTCTGTTGAAAGACCTTTTGCCACAGCACCAGTCATCGCCTTCGTTGTTCTTTTTGATAACGTCCATATCTTTGCAACATATTTCTTGGCTAGGGTTATAACTATTTTGTCCGCAACACAATGTGAACTCTAACGCCTTTGCAGGACGCCCGTTGCAACATACTTGCGTTTTTGTGTTATATGTTGTATCACCACAGCACATGTTGTCATTTTCATTTGACTTTTCTCTAACCTTGTCGTCACAACAAACATATTTCTGGGCATCATAGCTTATACTCCCACAACATTTGGTGAATTTCTTATTTATGATTGGTTGTGGAACATCATTACAACATACTTGTGACTTAGTATTAAAGGTTTGGGAACCACAGCAACAGTCATCATTCTTTTCGTCTTTGCGAATCGGTTTACCGTCACAGCATAACGACTTTCTGTTATCGTAACTTTGGTTGAAGCAACAAGCAGTGAAGGACAGTCTATCAAACATCGGCTGTGGTTTCCTAGAGCAACATATCTGTGTTTTCGAGTAAAGTACAGTTGATCCACAACAACAATCTTCTTTTGGATCTGTTTTAGGCACCAATTTTCCTTCACAACAAATATGCTTAGCGGAATCGAAACTTTTTCCGGAACAGCATTTGGTATTATTTCCAAATGATGACTGAGCAAACATACCATCACAACAAATTTCGGACCTTGAGTCGTAGGTTGACTCTCCACAGCACCAATCGTGGTTATCTTTCTTCTTCCGTGTTACCTTTTCATTACAACACACATGACTTGATCTGTTAAACGAGCGTTTTCCACAACACTGAGTATCAATGCCATACGAACTATCTACAGACATAGACTGACAACAAACTTCAACTGACGTGTCGTATGGATTATCTTGACAACACCAATTATCTCCGTCCTTTCGTTTCGTGATAATTTTGTCTTCGCAACAAAGTTCTTTTAACGAATCAAAACTTTTATCCATACAACATTCTGTATGTTCCCCACGTCCCTGTAAAGGCTGAGGAATTCCCATACAACACATTTCTGTTCTCGTGTTTAGTGTTTTATTACCGCAACAACAATCGTCACTGTTATTACGTTTTACAGTCGTTGTCCCTTTGCAACACAGTTCGCTCCTTGTGTCAAAACTTTTATCCTCGCAACAACTCATGAATCGCCCACCAGGTTGAACATTCTTCAAACAACATATATCCTTTGTTGACGACATAGACGTTTTTCCACAACAGGAATCATCATTTTCGTCCTTTTTGGCCTTGATACTTCCATCACAACACACACCAGTCTTTGAATCGTAAGTGTTCCTATCACAGCACTTAGTCGTTGTCTTCGATTTCTTCTTTTGTGGAGTGTCCTTACAACAAAGCTCAGTGTTTGTGTTCATTGTAGTATTTCCACATATGTAGTTGTCGTTCTCGTCCCTCTTCTTCCTAAGACCTCCATTCTCAAGACAATAGTGAGATTTTGGGTCATATGATAACTCTTCGCAACACAATGTCCTATCTCCAACGACAGCCTTTTGTGGTACGTTATTGCAACATACTCCTGTTTTTGAATTAATCGTTGTTTCTCCACAGCACATGTTATCATTTTCTTTACGTTTGCTAACGGGAGCATCGTCACAACATAAATGGGACCTTATGTCATAACTTGTGTTACCACAACAGTCAGTGTACGAGTCACCGACTAAAGGCTGTGGTTGTCCATGACAACAAACTTCAGATTTAGAATTAATAGTGGTCGATCCACAACAACAATTGTCTATGTTTGATTTCTTACTACGAACCGAATTGTCACAACAAATATCTTTCTCTAAATCAAAGCTTTTATCAGCACAACATGATGATTTTCTCCCATACGATCTTGACGGTTTATTGTTGCAGCATATTTCGTTTTGGATGTTAATTGTAGTTTGGCCACATATTCCATTATCATCAGTGTTGCGCTTCCGGCGTAGCTCGCCTGTATAACAGAGGTGTTTTGCTGGATCATAACTTCTCTTTCCACAACATTGTGTATCCTTACCAGCCAGTGCAGGTTGAGGGTACATACCTTGACAACATACTTGAGATTTTGTATTAAGTGTAGCATTTTTACCACAGCAGCAGTTGTCGTCCTCGTCTTCTTTCTCCACAATCGCCATATCACAACATATTCCTGTTTTTATGTTATAACTTTTTTGTCCACAACAACGAGTTCGAGGACCGTATGAATTAACGGGGATACCATTGCAGCATATTTCATTCCTAGAGTTGGATGTCGTATTTCCACAACAACAGTCATCGTTCTTTCCTCTTTTAGTCGTAACCGTATTATCGCAACATAGTTCTGTTTGGGATTGGTAATTTTGTTTACCACAGCATTTAGTAAATTGATCTTTCATATCCCGAGGTTTTCCATAACAGCATATCTCAGATTTAGCGTTGAAAGTTGTATCACCACAGCACGAATCATCTGTGTCTTTCTTCTTATCCCTCACAGACATCTGGCAGCATAGCTGAGTTTTTGTATTATAACTTTTGCTGCCACAACACGTCGTGCTTTCACCAACTTTGTCTTGTGGTTTACCTTCGCAGCAAACCTCCGTCTGGGTATTGATTGTTGTATTTCCACAGATGCAGTCATCATTGTTCTTCCTCTTATTGTAAAGTATTTCATCTTCGCAAAGCTCTGTTTCTGGATTATAACTGACCTTATTGCAACATCTTGAGTTCTTGCCACCTTTACGTTCTTGTGGTTTACCATCGCAACACATTTCTGACTTTGTATTAAATGTGCTATCACCGCAACAACAGTTGTCGCTCCGATCAGCCTTTTTTCTAAGAACGTTGTTATCACAACATATTTGTTTGGCTGGATCATAACTTTCTTTGTCGCAACATTGTGTTTCTTTACCAGCAACTGCTAAAACTGGTCGATCGTTACAACATATTTCTGTTTCAGTATTAATTGTAGTTTTACCACAACAACAGTTATCATTCGAATCACGTTTTTTCACCATTTTTCCTTCGCAACAAATGTGTGATGTAGTGTTATAACTTTTCTTGCGACAACAGTCAGTAAATTTCCCACCGACAATATCTTGTGGAATACCATCACAACACATTTCGGTCTTAGCATCAACCGTTGTAGATCCACAGCAGCAGTCGTCTTGCTCTGCCTTCTTTGTTCTGACTTCTTCCATACAGCAAAGTTCTGTTCGAGAGTCGAAACTTTTTGGTCCACAACAGCTCGTGAATTCGCCACCAACAAGTTTTTGGACAGTACCCTTGCAACAGATTTCGCGTTTTGAACTTATTGACTTATCCCCACAACAACAGTCATCATTCGTATCTGTTTTCATTATTACTTTTTCTTCGCAGCAAAGTTGTGTTTTCGGGTCGTAGCTGTCATTCTTACAACACATTGTATTTCGACCAGCTTTCTTTTCCCTGGGGACTTTTCCTTGACAGCAAACTTGAGTTCTTGTATTCATAGTAGTTTTTCCACAGCACCAATTGTCCGATGTATTTGCTTTTTGCATTATGCCCTCGGAACAACAGATAGCGGCTAAAGAATCATAGCTTTCACCATTACAGCATCGTGCTCTGTTTCCACCTTTTGCATCTTGGGGAAGCATACCATCACAACATATTTCAATAGCGTTATTAATAGTAGTATTACCACAGCAACAATTGTCTCCCGTTTTGCGAAGTTCTTGGACACCATTCTTACAACAGATGTGTGAATCAGGATTAAAGCTTTTCCGTTCACAACATACTGTGTTTTGTCCGGCAACTGCAGTTTGAGGTTTACCATTACAGCATAGTTGGGCTTTAGAGTTCATGGTAGTGTCTCCACAAAAGACGTCGTCATTAGGTTTAGTTTTCGTTCTGATAACATCATGGTAGCATAGTTCAGTCTCAATATTATAGCTTGTTTTTCCACAGCATCCAGTTAAAAATCCACCCTTCAACGGTTCTGGTTGCTCTTGACAACATACCTCTGTTGCGGTATTAAAAGTGGTATCTCCACAAACACAATTATCATCTTTATCTTTCTTCTTTATTAAGTTCTTAAAATTGCAGAAAAAGTTTCTTGGATCGTAAGGCTCTTTATGACAACAACGCGTTCTTTCGCCAGCAGTTTTATTTCTTGGAATGCCTTCACAGCAGAGTTCATCGTCTGAGTTGTAAGTCGTTTTCCCGCAACATAAATCGTCAATTTCACTTCGTTTTACAGTTACATCAGTACCATTGCAGCAACGATGGTCCTTTGTGTCATAACTCATCGTTCTACAGCATCTAGTTCGGTCTCCGTATGATGGTTGTGGGACATCTAAACAACACACCATACTTTCGGTGTTAAAGGTTTTCTCTCCACATACCCAGTTGTCGTTCTCGTCCTTCTTTTTAAACAGTTTCCCGTTAAAACATAAATGTTTCCTCGAATCAAAGCTCTTTTGTAAACAACATTTTGCGTATTCATCACCAATGTTTGGTTGCGGGTTGCCATCACAGCATATTTCTTTAGTGGACTCGTATGTTGTTTTTCCACAGCAGTAGTTATCCCTCGCTTTTCGTTTAGTCTTTCGAATTCCGTCACAACAGACCTGTGAACCCATGTCAAAACTAACTTTCAGACAACATCTATGAGTAAATACAGTACCAGGTTGGGGAGTGTCATCACAACATATTTGTCTTGTTGAATTAAGGGTTGTCTTACCACAACAACAATCATCCCCTTCGTTTGCTTTTACCACTGCATTATCATCACAACAAACGCGAGTCGTAGAATCGTAGGAGTCCTTGTTACAGCATTTCGTACCAGGTCCATAACTATTTCTGGGAAACTTACCGTCACAACATACTTCTGTCTGACTGTTATATGTTGTTGTTCCACAACAGACATCGTCTTTTCTATTTTTCTTGTTAGTCTTTACAGCGTTGCAACATATTTCTTTTTCAGAATCGTAGCTTTCTTTTCCACAGCACCGAGTATTAACACCTCCGACTGCAGGCTGCACAAACCTACCATCACAGCAAGTTTCGCTTTCCGTATCAATTGACATATTGCCGCAACATGCATTGTCACCACTACTAGATTTTGTGACAAGCATCTTGTCACAGCAAATGCTTTTCTTCGGATCGTAACTTTTCCTTTCACAACATCTGGTCTCGTCACCGTACGATTCCTGTGGTGTATCTATACAGCACATTTCACTGGCCGTGCTGTAGGTCGTTCTCCCACAACAACAATTATCCGAACGTCTTCTCTTTTGTGTTACCTTTGTGTCACAGCAGAGGTCCTCCTTTTCATCAAAACTAACAGCTCCGCAGCATTTCCACAGTGTTCCATTGCTAGGTTGGGGATTACCATTGCAGCAAATTTCGTTGTCAGCATTTAAACTGGTTGTTCCACAGCAGGCATTGTCACTCGGATTCTTCTTGCGTCTTGAGCTTCCGTCACAGCAGATTTGCTTACTGATATCATACGAACTTTCCATGCAGCAATCGTGTGTGTTTGGCTGACCAGATCTCGGTTTACCTTGGCAGCAAATTTGTGTCTTTGAATTCATTGTACTGGAACCGCAAGGCGAATCGTCTTCTTCTTTTCGTTTTTTCACCAGTTCTGTATCAAAGCACAGGTATATGATGGGATCATAACTTGATAAACCACAACACTTTGATCGTGGCCCTTGTTTTGGTTGTGGTTTAACACCAGCACAGCACATCTCTGCATCGGTGTTGAATGTCGTGTTTCCACAACAACAGTTATCATCATTGCTTGCTTTCTGTGTAATCATTGCATCACAACAAAGGTATGTTCCAGAGTTATAGCTGTCTTTTCCACAACATCGACTGTAATTTCCACCTTTCTTCTGACGAACATAAAATCCATCACAACATATATGTTGCTCCGAATTCATGGTGCTATTTCCACAACAAACATCATCATTTACTGATGTTTTCTTGAAAATGTCATTGTCACAACACAATTGATTGGATGTATCATAACTTTTCAGTGAACAGCAACTTGTAAATTTACCAAAAGACGGTTGTGGTGTACCATGGCAGCAAACCTCTTTCAAACTGTTGGCTGTAGTGTTACCACAACATACATCGTCGCGTTTAGACGCCTTTTGTCTAACATCTCCACTACAACACAACTCAGTTTCCATGTTAAAGCTCTTGTCCCCACAACACGATGTCATTTCTTCACCTCCTGAAAGTGCTTGAGGATTCTCATGGCAACAAATCTGTCTTCGTGCGCTATACGTTGTATTACCACAACAACCGTCGTCCATTTTTTTGGTCTTTTCAATAAGTGTTGCTTTACCAAATGGACAACATAAATGATTGTCCGGGTTATAGCTTTGTTTGTGGCAGCACTTAGTGTCTTCGCCAATTTTGGGTTGAGGAACACCTTCACAACATAGTTCTTTCTCTGTGTCCATGGTTGTACTTCCACAGCAGCAATTATCAGGGGCAGATCTCTTTTCAACAAGTTTCCGTCCGTCACAACACATGTGTACATCAAAATCATAACTTTTATCTCTGCAGCAGAGTGTTCGTTTTCCAAATGACTTCTGTGGTCTATCATCACAACAAATTTCTTCTTTCGTATTCATTGAAGTATTGCCACAGCACCAATCGTCGTCCATGTCTTTCTTTGTTTTTATTACGTCGCCACAGCATACGTGTGTTTCACCATTATAAGAAGTGTGAGCACAACATTTCCATGAACCCTTTTTTGACATTTGTTGTGGAATACCATCGCAGCACAACTCTTTGTTCGTGTTTATAGTAGTGTTTCCACAGCAACAGTTGTCAGCATTGACCTTCTTTTTTACAACTGATCCTTCACAACAAAGTTCGGATAACGTATTATAGCTTTGATCGACACAACAGTCTGACATTACACCCCCTGAACGTTTCCTCGGCTTACCCTCGCAACAAATCTCACCTTGGGCATCCATAGAAGTTTCTCCACAAACGTAATCATCCGATGGGTCTTTCTTGGCTATAAGATTCCCTTTGTGACAAATATGTGCATCAACATCATAACTTTCTTTGTCACAACATTTTGTATTTCTACCCTTCAACGGCTGTGGCCTTGAACCGTCGCAACAAATTTCCTTTTCTGGATTAAATGTAGTTTCGTCACCACAGCAACACGTGTCAGCATTGCTACGTTTTGTTCTTACACCATTATCACAGCAGATATCTGATGATGGATTGTAGCTCTTTGTCTTGCAACATCTAGTATTTCGTCCTTGTTTGTCTGCGGGACTATCGAAACAACACACTTCTGTTCTAGTATCGATTGTTGTATTTCCGCAGCTCCAATTGTCATTAGGGTTTCTTTTCCGTAGAAGTCGAGCATCAGTACACAGCTTTTCTGTTGTGTTGTAACTGGTATTCATGCAACATTTGGTATATCTACCGTAACCTGGTTGTGGGTTACCATTGCAACAAACGTTATCTACAGCATTAACAGTTGAATTACCACAGCAACAATCGTCATTTTGGTCGGCTTTTGCAGTCACAACATTGTCACAACACAGCTCTTTCAATGTATTCATACTGGTTTCACCACAACATGTTGTATATTTATTTCCACCAACAAGTGAGCGCGGAACTCCTTCACAGCATATCTCCGACGCTGTTTCTAGTGTTGTGTCACCGCAACAGCAATCATCATTATTTCCTCGTTTCTCTACAAGCTTGCCATCGCAGCATACATGTTTTCCACTATCATAAGATTTGTCCCCACAGCATCTTGTATCGGTTCCGTAGTTTTTCCCCGGCTTGCCCAGACAACAGAATTCCATTGCAGTATTATAGGTTGTATTACCACAACAACATGTGTCATTGGAATTTCTTTTTCTCACCATGTCATCTCCGCCACAACACACATGTCTAGATGGATCGTAGCTCTTCTTTCCACAACAGAGTGTATTCTCACCAGCAACTGCAGCTCGTGGTGAACCGTTACAACAGTAGTCTTCATTTGTATTCATCGTTGTATCTCCACATACCCAGTTATCGTCCTGGTTTCTCTTTATTCGTATATTGTTTTCATAGCAAATCTGAGTCAAAGAATCATAACTCATATTTCCACAGCATTTTGTGAATTCGTCGTTTATCAGCTTTTGAGGAGATCCATCACAGCATAGCTCTTCTTCTGAAATTAATGTTGTCTTTCCGCAACAACAATCATCCTGATCAGATTTCTTTTCTCTTATTTTTCCATTGCAACATATTTGTGTAGCGACATTAAAACTCTTCTGTCCACAACAATCTGAATTTGGTCCACCATCTTGAGGAACGCCATTACAACATATTTCGCGTGCTGTATTCAGAGTTGTTTCACCACAGCAGCAATCATCCATTTCATCAGTTTTATCAAGCATCTTTCCGTCGCAACAAAGTGTCTTTACTGAATCAAAGCTTTTTCCATCGCAGCATTTTGTTTTGTTACCTCTTAGTGGTTGAGGGGTTGTACCCTCACAACACATCTCGTTTGCGGAATTGAAGGTTGTATCTCCACAGCACCAGTCATCACTCTTCCTACGTTTAGCTCTGGGTTTATTTGGTTCACAACATACATGCACTTCAGAATTATAGCTAGTCATTCCACAACAAGCTGTCTTTCCATCGGTTATTGGCTGTGGAACGTCTGAGCAACATATTTCATTATCTGTGTTCATTGTTGAATTCCCACAACAACAATTGTCAGTTGGCCTTGATTTAGAACGAACAGTATTTTCACAGCATATCTGATTTTGTGCATCATAACTTTTCTCTCCACAGCATTTAGACATCTCTCCTAACTTATCAGTAGCTTTACCGTCACAGCAGATTTGTTTCTCTGCATTAAACGTGTTTCGTCCGCAGCAACCGTTATCATTTTCATTGACTTTATCCCTTACCTTCATGTCACAACAAACAGAGCTTTGAGTATCAAAACTTTTGTCTCCGCAACAAGAAGTGTACGTCATCCCTCCACTTCTTGCCCTGGGTGTTCCTTCACAACAAATTTCTTTGTCAACGTTTAGCGTTGTCTTTCCACAGCAGCCGTCGTCCGATGAGCCCATTTTCTTAACAATTTTCAAGTCACAGCAAATTTGTTCCGCAGGATTGTAACTCGAGGTTCCACAACACATTGTGAGATCTCCCGCCATTTTCTGATCAGGTTTCCCGTTGCAGCACACTTCGGATGTCATATCAATGGTAGTGTTGCCACAGCACCAATTATCGCTTGGATTTCTCTTTTGAGTCAGCTCTAATCCATTGCAGCAAACAAATTCATCAGGACTATAACTATCTTTACCACAACATTTTGTTTCAATTCCCTTTAGATTTGGTTGTGGCGTACCGTTACAACATACATGTTTTCTAGCATTAATGGTCTTATTTCCACAGCAACAGTTGTCGTCTGTATTTACTTTGGCTCTAGGAATACCTTCACAGCACAGTTCAGCAATCGAGTCGTAAGATTCAGTTCCGCAGCACTGTGAGTGCATTCCGTTCTTGATAGTTCTTGATACACCGCCACAACACATTTCTTTCTTAGAATTAGCAGTCATTTTTCCACAACAGAAGTTGTCGTTGTCGTTTGACAGTTGTCTTATTTCTTGGTCTTTACAGCAGATGAAATTGGCCATATTGTAGCTTGATGAGCCACAACAGTCTGTTCTTCGGTATAATTTATCTGGGACACCATTACAACACGTTTGTTCTTTTGAATTCATTGTTGTATTACCACATATACGATCATCATTCGGATTTTCTTTTTGTCGCAAGCTTCCCATATAGCACAAATAGTGATTAAAATCATAACTTTCTAATTCACAACAGAGTGTCGGTCCTTCGAATAACTTTTGAGCCGATTTACCCTGACAACAGATTTCAGTTTCCTTGTTAAACGTTGAATTTCCGCAACAACAATCGTCGTCATTACTGGCTTTGTCAACAACTGTGCCATCACAACACAGCTGTGTTCTTGGAATATAGCTTCTCCGACCGCAACATTGTGTATTACTTACGCCAGAAGGAGCAGGTTGTACTGAGTTGTCACAACATATTTCTGAGCTTGTGTCCATAGGCTTCATATTACAACAACAGTTGGCAGTTTTCTTACCTCCTTTAGAAACAACTTTTTTGTCGCAACATAGATCATCAGCTGGATCAAAACTCTTTTTATTACAACATTGTGTTTGTTCACCATACGACTTTTGAGGAGTTCCTAGACAACACACGTCTGTTTCAGAATTAAGAGTGGTGTTTCCACAGCAACTGTCATCGGATCTGCGTTCCTTCTGCGTGATGTTACCGTTACAACAAATGCGTTTTTGTGTGTCGTAACTTTCGTCTCTACAACAAGAGCTAGATTCTCCGTAATAACGATTTGATATTCCATTACAGCACATTTGTTTAGAAGAATCGATCGTTTTGTTGCCACAACAGCTATCGTCATCCGAATTCTTTCTACCTTTATCTAACAAAACGTTCTCGGTGCAGCAAATAGACATTGTAAGATCATAACTCTTCTCGCCGCAGCATTGTGTAGTATGTTTAGAATACATTGGTTGTGGCTTACCTAGACAGCAAAGTTCATCGTTCGTATTAATTGTTGTTTTACCGCAACAGCAATTGTCCCCCACGTTTCGGGATTTAACAAGTTCTGTTCCGTCGCAACACACAAACTGTTCCTGTGAGTAGCTTTTATCTTTACAACACATTGTTATATTACCACGTTTCTGATCTGGGTTTCCAAGGCAGCAGATTTCTGTGAGCGTATTCATAGTAGTTTTGCCACAGATCCAGTTATCATTTGGACTTCTCTTCTTTCGTAGGTCACCGTAGACACAGAGATACTCACTGGGGTCATAGCTGAGGGACTCACAACATTTCGTCGCTGACCCTGATACCATAGGTTGTGGTAGATCTTTACAACAAATTTGCTCCTCTGTATTCATTGTCACGTTTCCACAGCAACAGTTGTCGTCGGCCTTATTTTTTGTCGACACCTGATCGCCACAACATAGGGCATTTCGCATATCATACCCTTCCTTCTGACAACATGCCCCGAATTCTGTACTTGCCACTTTCTTGGGTTCGCCTTCGCAACATATTTCTGACCTCGTATCAAAAGTAGTAACACCACAACAAGAGCTATCGCCAGATGCCTTTTTTGTCACCAGCCTACCATCTCCGCAACATAGCATACTTGTCATATCGTAACTTTTGTCCTTACAACACGCTGTTTCTCCGGAGTACAAACGATCTGGTGTTCCATCACAGCATATGTGCTTAGTTGTGTTCATTGTAGTTTTCCCACAGCACCAGTTGTCTCCGCCAGTTGCCAGTTCCGAAAGTTTCCCATTACAACAAACAGACGCACTAGGATCGAAGCTACGTCTCCCACAACATTGAGTGTTTTCTCCTGCTACTCTTGTCTGTCCCTTACCATCGCAACATATCCCGGTCATTGAGTTTACGGTGTCTTTCTCTCCGCAGCAACAGTCGTCATCAGCGTCATCCTTTTTGCGCAGTGTCTCCTCGCAACACATCATTTTCCGAGAATCATATGGGTCTTCTCCGCAGCATTTATCGACAGCTTTTCTTCCAGTTGAATCATAAACCTTACTGCCACAACAGATAGACTTTGTTAGATCGTATGACACTGATCCACAAAACCGTGTTCCAGATTTGTATAACTTACCAGGCGTTCCGAGATAGCAAACCTCCGATTTAGAGTTAAATGTCGTATTACCGCAACAAGAGTCATCCGGTCTTCCTCGCTTTTCAACAACTCGACCTTCACAACACATGGAGTTCGATGTTGGAAAACTGGCTGCACCACAACACCTGGTTTCAAGTTTTCCATACATCTTTTGTACAGATCCATCACAACATAAGAAGTTAGAGGAATCAAAACTGGATTGGCCGCAGCATTGTGTACCTCGTCTAAACGTCGACTGTTTATTACCGTTACAGCAGATCATTTTTGACGTTGTGTAGCTGGAATTACCACAGCAGCAAGAATCAGTCGGTTTCTCCCTGGTAACAACTGACAGGTCTTCACAGCACAACTCGTTTTGTGGATCGAAGCTCCTCCGTCCGCAACAACTAGTTCGAGCACCAGCAGTCAATCGCTGCACTTTTCCATCACAGCAAATATTCTGTGTTGGATCAAAGTTATCTCTGCCACAACATGTTGAAACATCTCCACCTTTTCTATCCTGGACTTTGTTACCGCAGCATATCTGGTCAGCGGAGTTAAACGGATCGTCACCGCAGCAACACGTTAGGTTACCATTGACAGCAGGAAAGAGTTTACCACCACAACACACCTTCTTGTCCTCGTCAAAGTTTGGTTTTGCATAGCCGTCCTTACACTCGTAACACTTTGGATGGTAGTTTCGTGGAAATAAGTTACCTAGAAGTTTAAGCATATTGATGTTTAGCTAAACAAAACATAATGTAACGGAGTTTCAGTGATGTGCTTCACAGCAAATATGTTATCTGCGAAAAGAAACCAGATGTAACGGAAACTACAATGACACATAGATGCTTTATCACCATGGGAGTGGCTTGTGTACTAGTTTTCAGACGTCAGAACAAAATATTACTATTCCGAATTAAGTAATCACCTTCACAACAGAATCGCTCTGATTGGTCGTAACTGTCGTTGCCACAGCAACCTGTTTTCCTTCCAGCTACAAGGGGAAGTACCTGTCATAAAAAGGACCGTATGTTATTTAGATATCACTTAAATAGTCAGCAACCAGCAATGTAGTTTAAATTTGTGTTTATTTGCAAGTGGTTTTGTGTTTGTTGTTTTCGTGGTGTTGTATTTTTGGTTATATTGCTGTTGTTTTGTGTTTGTGTTGGGTTTTTTGTTGTTGTTTTGTGTGTGTGGGGGGGGGGGGGGGGGGTAGGGGGTCTTCTTACAAGTGAATGTGGACTGTACTGATTGTGTCCATCATGTTTAATAATCTAGTTAATAGTACATACGACTGGAATATGTAAATGTTTCTTGTGTTGCTATGGTTTCCTACAGAATTAATTACTGTATCATACTGCTAGTATGTCGAACTTACCTTTGAAACGCAGCATAACGATTTGCGATCGTCGTATGACTCGTGACAACAACATTTGGTATTTTCTCCAGCAAATCTGGGTTCTTTGTGTTCATCGCAGCAGATATAAGCATTGGTGTCTATGACATTGTCTCCGCAGCATTGGGTGTCCTCCTGACCAACACGTGGGAACACCTTGGTACCGCAGCAGATCTCCTTGTCAGGGTTAAACAGGTTAATACCGCAAAGCTTCTCTGAATAAGAGATAAACTGGTAAGCGATGTGGAATTCATATATTTACATGATTTAATACAAAATTTAAATGATACCATATGTTAAATTCATATTCGTACATACAATATGTATAGATGCAATGTATATTTATAACGATAAAGATATTGGCTCTATAAAATATAAACAATGTACTGGACCTTTTACGTTAAGAACAAATTCCACGGTAAAACAACAACAACAATAGCATTGCGTTTAGGTATTGTATACAAACATTGACCAGACACTCGTGAATTCATTACACGGACTGTTGAATTGTGAAATAGG
>ENA-OREC01000203-OREC01000203.1-marine-metagenome-genome-assembly--contig:-NODE-203-length-18996-cov-13.725355_pt1 | contig 18996 bp, 10 predicted proteins | sample MGYA00248626_ERZ508543 | MGnify/ENA primary metagenome ERZ508543 (study PRJEB26211, sample SAMN05518279) | marine metagenome | isolation source: Puget Sound, Washington, USA | host: Bankia setacea...
GTATACGGGTCCTAGGTGTACTAACTGTACCTGAGTAGTGTATACGGGTCCTAGGTGTACTAACTGTACCTGAGTAGGGTATACGGGTCCTAGGTGTACTAACTGTACCTGAGTAGGGTATACGGGTCCTAGGGTTCTAACTGTGCCTGAGTAGGATATACGGGTCCTAGGATACTAACTGTACCTGAGTAGTGTATACGGGTCCTAGGTGTACTAACTGTACCGGAGTAGGGTATACGGGTCCTAGGGTTCTAACTGTACCTGAGTAGGGTATACGGGTCCTAGGGTTCTAACTGTGCCTGTGTAGGATATACGGGACCTAGGTGTACTAACTGTGCCTGAGTAGGGTATACGGGTCCTAGGTGTACTAACTGTACCTGAGTAGGGTATACGGGTCCTAGGTGTACTAACTGTACCGGAGTAGGGTATACGGGTCCTAGGTGTACTAACTGTACCGGAGTAGGGTATACGGGTCATATGTGTACTAACTGTACCTGAGTAGGGTATACGGGTCCTAGGTGTACTAACTGTACCTGAGTAGGGTATACGGGTCATAGGTGTACTAACTGTGTCTGAGTAGGATATACGGGTCCTAGGGTACTAACTGTGCCTGAGTAGGGTATACGGGTCATAGGTGTACTAACTGTACCGGAGTAGGGTATACGGGTCCTAGGTGTACTAACTGTACCTGAGTAGGGTATACGGGTCCTAGGTGTACTAACTGTACCTGAGTAGGGTATACGGGTCCTAGGTGTTCTAACTGTACCTGAGTAGGGTATACGGGTCATAGGTGTACTAACTGTACCTGAGTAGGTTATACGGGTCCTAGGTGTACTCACTGTACCTGAGTAGGGTATACGGGTCATAGGTGTACTTACTGTACCGGAGTAGGGTATACGGGTCCTAGGTGTTATACAGGTAGTGTTGCTATGGTTTGAACAGTTTTCGCTCCGGGTACCATTTCATTCAAGTTTCTAGAACTAATAACTCACATTATTATGATAACCTGGCCAATTGTAGAACAGTTTACAATATTTAGGTGCAAAAAAGTGCACATGGGAATATGAATGAAAAGGCCCCCATATGGTCTGTAACGCTATATCATATTTAAGTATACAGGTTATACATATTTGTAGTTGTTTACTAGAGGCGTATACACGTACATTCATGGTTCAAGTGTATAATGTCTGCCGTGTTGTGTCTGTTTTGGAGGAAGTATGGTTTTCAAAAGTATAAACTAGCGGTTTCACTGGTCTCTTAAATTGTTAGGTAATCTTAGATCTCTATTCATACTGTTATATAAACCCGGAACGAAAATCTCTATATATAAGCTGACAAGGGTGAGACGGATTTTCCATTACTTTATGAAATAGTTTATTGTAAGAGGTTAATAGTCAGAAATGCCGCTCTCCGCATATACGCACGTATCAACTATTACATGCACGTAGTTTAGGTATAGGTAAAAATAAAAGAAAGTTGGTGTACGTCACCGGTTGCAATTCATACGTACAATAGAAGTATGCATGTATATGGAGTTAACATACATAATTCAATCAGCCTCATCAGTCAATACAATACAACAAAGAAGTGAAAACACAACACTATAAAAAGAAAACGTGAGGTGCATTACAAGATGAACTCGCATGCTTTCAGTGGTTCTGATCGAGGAACAGTTCAGGGGTGGTTAAAACAATTTGCGAATTTACATGTTGTTTCAATGTCATTTTCCGACGTCATTTACGTACGTTTGATAGATTCTTTTTAAACTGTTCCATATATATTTCTCTGTAGACAAGAGCTAGTAAAAATATAATTCGGTCTCTGACAAGTTTAATCACATAATACATCGCCTTTGATTAGCAGACACTGTCCTAGATGTTTGCCATCCACCGGTTTCGATATCTAACCTGTGAGACGGAACTTCAAAACATGACAATGAAATAGGAAACGTTTTTTAATATTGATCCAATTGAAATATGCTTGAAACGAAATACAAAATATAACACCTATAGCACGAGTGTGATTATTAATTAAAGCCTTGTAGTTCTGTACCAAATACAGCATTAACTCTCTGTGAAATTGGTTTGTAATTAGATCACCTTGATTTAACTACATTGTTTGTATATTAACCAATTGACTGTAATACTCTTAAACGAATTTCTAATTGGCCACCTAGTTTTTGTTATATTTTAGGAAAAGTATTCGTAGAAAAATACAAATAACCAAATATAAGTTTGATACAATCTATTCCTAATATATAAAACAAAACTTCATTGAAATTTGATCCCATACACAAACTTATATTAAAGGGTTAACACTGACACCCTTAAAGCAAAAACTGCACAATCAAATCATGTCGTATTTGATTTCTTTTAAATACTTTGTACATCCACCTGGTGTCGCATCTACAGAAAAGTACCGTACACTCATTGATATGTCAATGTGTCTATGAATATACTGTTGTGGAATGACTGCGCACATCTGATGAATAACACACATGAGCTTTCTGAGATTTAGTTGCAGGGGCTGTGCACGTCCCTTGCGTTCAAATAGGTCCAACCAGTGGTCGATAGGATTTAAATGCCGACTTTTTGCAGGCTATCTGACTTTTACACGTTGTTAGCTACACGCGTTACTAGTGTTCTTCTTGTCGCGTGACATGTGCGTAGTCCCGTGCCAACATCATACCGAGATTGGCACGGATATGAAGAAGTAGAACCGACCGAATGACGTCATTTCGATACCTCATCGCAGTTATGTTTCCTTGAAAGGCTACGTTTGGAGTTTTTGTGTGCGTGAAAACGCTTGAGCGCGTTCTGTTATACTTATTTTCGCCATAGTTAATGTTTTTCATAAAAGACAATCAGCAAGTAATCGTTTCCTGCCAAATTCGACAACTACCTTGCCGTGCACGAGGAGCCCGAGCACATAACCTATGTTCGCACCTACCGTTCCGCATGGACAGTTTGTACGTGGACACGTTTGTTCTTTCCGTCAATCGATAGATTTGTGTATACAATACAAATGAACCAAACTTAAGATGCATTGATTAAATATGTCGCATAATATCATAGTTTATATAGTGGCCAATTAGAAATTCGTTTAAGTGTAATCCGTGTCATGTTAGTAAGACTCATCTACAGTTCTATGAATAAAGTGGGGACGTTTTCCTAGCATTCTTGTTTACTGATTAACGCTTTCAACCGGGAGCAGGAATGTTCAACCCCTTATCAGAATGAAGACTTTTCAACCACTAGTTTAAATACTTTTGAACCCCTGTATTTTTTGGTCGGTCATGATTTTTTTTGATTTTTTTTTAATACGCGTATATAACACAAACAACACGTTTGCATCTGGAACGATAGTTACTGAATTCATTTAACAAATCGTCAAACCCCTTCAGATGTACCTGTGGTCAGCTTTCTACATGAGCTGCTTATCAAAATGTCATCAACACACATAGGTACCGGTACACTTAATTCTGAACACATAACTTCCAGCTCGATGTATCTATAACATAAGTACAAAACATCATCACTCGGTCGATAAAATAGAGTCTGGGTCATTAATGAAATACACGTAAGCCAAAGCGTCACGCAATGTTAACATGATGCACTAGCAAACGGTCGCGTAGGCACTTCGTTGAATCTGTTCTAGCACGGATGTCGGTGGTCTTACTGTATTGATATCTTATTGAAAATTCAATCTAAAGAAATATTTCCTTTATATCACTACATGTACGCGTAAGAGAGGAAAGTAACATTGCACATGGGAGTGATTGCACGTGTATGGACAGGTGTCGCTGTGATCCATGTCTAATTGCATTTGTCATCGATATCCACGTGTACTATGGATGCTTCACGAGGTTTCGAGATTCGTTCGGTAATACCCACACTGTCCGAGTTTTGGTATTGGTGATTGATTGAGAGCAACTGCAGTGAGACAGCCTACACGGTGAATGACTGACAGCAACTGCGGTAAGATAGACATAATGGTCACTGACTGACAGCAATTACAGTTAGATAGCAAACCATGTGATTGCCTGACAGCAACTACAGCGAGATTGTCAGCAGTGTTTGAATGACAGCAACTAGGATGCGATAGACAACAAATGCCTTGCCTAGTTTTGGCTATTTAAGTGTCACTATTTCTTGAAGCTGGATTCATACACAAGTCAGCTTGCAATGCAGTTGTCAGAAATGTAAACAAAACATTCTAGTTAACTGTCTCCAAAGATGGCACAAGGTTCCCTTTGTCATCACCATCATAATCATCAACGCCATCATCAGTGTGTATATCATTGTATATCTCTTACTATTTGGCCATGAATATCCAATCTCCATCACCATTTAAATGTAGCATGTACTATTATAGAACACATAAACTATTCAAACACATAATAATAACAAAACTAGTGACATATTTTTGAAGACTTTTATTGCATCAAACTTGCAACACCAAGTTTTGAACAATTTCGTGTAAAGCAGTAGCTCCTGCTCCAGTTTGTAACAAGTCAATGAAATCTACTTGGATTGTGTACACCTTTATACATAGTCACACAATTTATGGTTTGTACATAAAAAAAGATTGTGCAAAAATCATAAAATCTCTGAAAACTCTGGTAAAATACTTTTTTTAAATAAAATATCAGTACATTTAGTATAATCATCTGAAGTCTTCAACCCTAAGCGTAGTCATCATCAACATAACTGTAGAGGTTACTTTTATAAATTTGTAACCAAATGGTTTGACCAATTCAACCTCACCTATCTGATCAACTTCTATACTGGACAGAGGTCAGTCACGTTGGACCACCATTGTTCACCATTAAGTATTATATATCACCGGATCAACATGGCCACACATGCACCTTTATTTAAAACAAACACAACATTTAACATCTACATATTTAGCCATTAAGGAAGTTTAAATGCTTTCATATACAGACATATACTAGCACATTGAACATACTTTCATCTGAACTCTAGATAAATCTATACCTTGATATCTACTATTTACTATTTTAGACCTTTTCAATTTGTAACAATACACACGAGTGCAATTTTGCAGTGGGTGACATTGAACTCAACAAGTTGTCATTGTATTTCATGCTAGATGTTCATGTTTTTTTATTTGATGGTTCACAGGTGTAATAAAACAGATTTATTGAAGTCACAGTCAGCTGTTGGGTGACTTACTTATCACAGTAACAAATGATAAGTACTGGTATGTAGCTATATGTACACCTGTAACAGTTTTGTAACCAATCCAAAATATTTCTTATCATAAATGTCTATGTACATGTCTAATTCCCAACATTCATTTGATCTATCAGTAAATACAAAATGACATATTTGAAGCATCTAGTGCGAACAATTTGCAAGTCATCTGTTTATATTGTATTCTGCACCCAACATGTTTATTGGCATTGTTTCATTAACATGTATAATAATGTCCTGATTTCTGTTTTATGGTATTTAGCAATAATTTAGTACAATGGCGCCTTGTGCATGGCCTATATACACATTAAGTTTGATCAATGACGATATTGTGACTCAGTACTTTGATACTTTTAAACTTGCATATCACAGATCAAACCATTGTTTATATTTTCTGTACATGTACAAATGCTGATATATATCTGTACTAACCTCAGAGTTGTATTTCCATATAACAATGGCTCAGTCTTATCTGATATGTGCTTATTTCCATCTCATAGACAGTATGTACAATACACACAAACCTTTACAAACAATACTAGGATACTAACATGACAACACAGAGATGTTAATAACAAACACAACTTTATACATATCCTACAGTCTCATAAGCCATGTATCAAATAAACTATCAAACTAGTATAATAATACATGTAATAACAAAAATGTTGTATAACAAAAACAATATATTTACAAGTCTATAAAATATTTACAAAAATACATGTCTTTGGCCTTTTTAAACAGTAATACAATCAGTGGATGTGTACAAACTGGTTGCTATAAATCTGTAGGATCATTTAATATGCAACACATGTACCATACTTTAATCTTCCATAGCAAAGGTCTAGGAAATCATCTGTATGTGTTTCTGGTTGTGACCACATGTTTGTTTACTAAGAATCACTAATTTCCAGTCTTAAACTATTGAATATAAGCCATATAAAAGCTAATCAGAAATATTTGATTACCTTATCAAGTAGAATACTGATATTATAAATAGTTTTCTTACAAATGTAATGCGTTGACAACAAAACCTTGTGGATAAATTATGGACACAAAGTCAGTATTAGCAAAAGCTAAACACAGATTAATTTTAAACCAATTTGTCCTAATGCTGTACATGTACATCTACTCTACACCTACCATAAAACCCCTTTACCCAGAGTTAGCTGTTTTAACACTGAAACATTTATATACCTCTTTAAGTCATAGTTGCAAAGCAGGGAAGATTTTCTTTACAAAGATATACTGTATCAGTTTGTCAATGTGGCTATGACACATTTGAAACTAATTTTGGCATCATTATCTATAAGTAAACAACGATTTTGGCCACTAGTTTACCCTTTAAGTCAGCTACATCTCATTAAGTCCTAGTTTTATATCTAGATACTTTGTTTATAACAAAAAGGAGTATTTACAGTGGCCTTTTAAGGAGACGTGTGCCCTCAATTGACCTACAATTTAGGACCTTTTATCAGACAATGACAATATCTACTATCTATTAACAATATCATGACCTAAAATAACCTCTTATCATCCAACAATATGAACCAGACCTGAGTCATAGTTAGTGCCTTGTTTCAACCACACCTGTTAACTATGCTTACACATTTACAAACACAAGATTCTCTCCTCCCCTTCAGGCCTTGATCATAGAAGTCAAACAAATATGAGACAATGTTTTGGATAAAGTATAATGTGCAGAAATGATAATACAAACTCCAAGGTTGTGGATTAACTTCGTGTTACATGCATGATACCAATAAATAGAGTTGTGAGGTAGTTAATACAATCTTGTAATGTCTATAATAAAAGAGAAAAACTGTTATATCAAGTCTTCGAATGCAAACTAGTTCAACAACCAAAGTCATGTACTGAAAATGTTCAAATCATTCACCAGTACATGATATGTTTGCTTGTCCGATAAAAGATGAACCAATTTCTACTTTAGGTCAACTACCATGTGTAAAAATGCAATTGTATTTCTTTATTCTAATATAGCAAGTGTATCAAAATAATCAATTTATGTTTAATACAACTTAACAGACTGTATTACTTGTGAAATAACCAGTACTGCAACAATCTCTCTTAAAATTACCAGTTTACTCTTTGTAAATATCATCCAAAAAAGAAAACAGAGTCAGATGTGAAAACAAATCTGAACAAACTTAATATATGTTAATACTATATTTCCTATGTCCAGCCTAACATTTCATAAAACATAAAACAAGTTTTAAAATGGGTGAAAAAACAACAATAAAACAATGTATGAAGTATATGCTGATATATAGAGGCAACAACTTCTGTCAACATCCATGATATAATGTACATTACTCGCGCTGAAATTATAAACTTTTTTTTTTTTACTTTTTTTATATAATTTTTAAATTTTTATCCGCTTTTGTATGTTTTTATTCTACTTTGAACACTAATATAATGGTTAATAGGTTTGTGGTTTATAATAATGTACGGTATATATAACACTAGAGTAATGGAAGTTTTCAGACATACATATAAACTTATAAAGGTATACATTTATATATACTTTCATGTACATGTTTTTGGTTTTATATGAAAAGAAATTTACTACAATAAAGGGCACCCTTTTTCATTTTTCTTTCACTTTTTGTTTTTACTTATTTACACATTCTACTATTCTAAAAAGCAATGTGTAATATATGTATTCTCTTAAAGAACCATGAATACACATAACAAACTCAGCTATATCATTTGGTATTTCATAAGTTATAAACCATTCTTTTAGCACATACCATTTAAACATTTGTTAAACATTTGACCAAACCCTTTTATTTCAAGATTACTTTCTTGTATAAATATGTGTATCGTTATTGCTATAAATGTGATAAACAATACTATTGGAGATTACACTCAGCTTTCTGGTTTTTGCCAAACAATTATTTATTTAAACAATGCGTTTGCTGTAACTTTTTTCTTTACAGCATAGTCCTATGCTAACAAAGGCTGAGTTACTTTCAAATCAAAATTCTAAAGCATGATGTGTCAATAAAAGAGGGATGGTTCTGGGACTTTAAAGATTTACTTAACCCTGCATTATTCAGTTAAATATTTGATTTAGGGACCTTTTTCACACAAAAATGTCAACAATTGCTTTGTGTTGGAACGATGTGTTTAATTGTCAGTTAAAAGCACTGACCTTCCACAGAAAGTAAGGTGATCTCCAGTTTTCCAATTCATATCTTAATTAATCATAAGAGTAGTGATACATGATCTAGGTATAAATATTTCAAAACAACAACAGCATTACAGGTTTGACAGCATGGCTCTAAGGTGTACAGAATATTGAAAGTATCACATACAATATGGACAGATGACATACAGTATCAAAGACAAAGTTCTAAGATTTAGAGTAAACACAGGAGTTATTCATGCACCAAGTTAGAAATAAGAGTATTCATTCATTTAGCTCCATACATTTGATATCTATTATACACAATTCAAGCGTTATCAGAGGAGAAATACATAATGACTTTTGCTTAAAAAGTAAACAAAGTACCTTTCCTGACAGTGTGTACAACATTATAGATCTACATTAGGATTCACAAACAAAAGGACCAGAATGAAAATTTCCTAACATCTACAAAATTAAAGCAATGTTTGAGCAAATTAACAATAGACTTTCTCAAAAGGGAAATAACAGAACTGTTTTAACATCTTTCTGACATTACTAAGTTTACCATGTTTGCTGTGACTTATGTGTGAGTATGAAATTGAAGCGATAATGTGCACTAGACCAATCAGATACAGATGGTTTTTGATCTGAGCCCTTTTCAGTGACAATGATTTTATATGCCTGTAGTTATGATACAATGACTAGATATAACGGACAGGAGACTTCCACTCATAACAGGTGAACTATATGGAGAATAGTAACACTTATTTACACTTATCACCTATACTGCCAAACAAACAATTGTTCTGACAATAACAAATAAAGGCATAACTTATGGAACTTTGCTTTTATTATTGATACATTTGTACTATTGCAGTAGCAAAATAAAATAAATAGTTTAAGTTATCTTTTTGCTATCCAGTTTATATAGTGTGCATTTACTTATTAGAACCCATACCTTGCTAGTCAATCAGTAGACAAGTACTTTAAGTGGATTTGTAATTAAAGAAGTTAAATGCATGCACTTACAACAAGTGAATAATCACTTCTAAATATTAGAATTTATTTTTTGTTATTGACACCAGTCCACAACACTGAAGTACAAACATACTGTCAGTATAGCAATAACGTAATACTTATTTATGTTGGCAAGTTGTTATCTCTTTGATAACTCTAAGACAAATAAAAACTGTTTACATATGTGTGTAGTCGGCACTATTGTGCTATTATGCTTTATCATTAAGGAAAATTGAAAAGGATTTCAAATCTTTCTAAAGATCCATGATGAAAAAGAAAAAATGTAAATCATGTACAAGCAAACTCAACAGCCATTGACAAATCTCTGCCAGTAGTTCAATATTTACAAAAAGGACAAGTGTCCAATAATACGGTATTTACAACACAACAAATGTTGTCTTTGAAACTCACTATATACACAAAATGACCATCGCTATATTCAAAATATTACCATGTTCATATAACTATTTACATATATATATACTAGGTGTGGAATCCAAGTACTGGTCACAGGATGGAGTCATCAGGTTTTAAATACTCCATCATTGTTCCCATGTCCATAACATCCACCTTGAGAAAGTTCATCAAACTGTCTTCATCTGTGCTCATAGGATGAAACAAGCTTTTACACTCCGTTTCTGTTGACCCTGTAGCCACTGCAGTACTACACAACTCGTTGGAGCTAGCCAGACTCTGAAACACATCTTCACCACTTGCAGGCTTAGTGAAAGATACACTTTGTACACTGGTATAGGGCTGCATTTCAGTCAATGGTGCAGCATTTGAGTAGTCAGTGTCCATAGAAAATATTCCAGATATCAACGAATCATGAAAGTTACTTGTACTACTGATAGCATTGTCCATGTTCAGTGCCACACCTCCAGTAATCAATGAGGACTTCTCCAGTGGGACAAAGCTGTTTGGTTGTCCACACGAATCTATACGGTGCTGATCCAAAGACAAGGTATTTGACATGGTGTGTGACGCTGTTGTGAAACAGGTAGTATTTGGGGTAAAGAAACAGTTCTGATGTGTGGAAGTAAACAGACTCTCACAACTATTGTCTATGGACTTTGCAATCTGAGCATTATTTGTTGGTTGTATTGGACAGGGTTGTGAGACAATAGAATCATACGTTTGAACATCAATATTGGGTTTGACAGCATTGAAAAGTGATACCATGAAGTTGTTGATCACTTTGTCATCCAGGGAAGGCATGGTGCTGTTATTATGTTGGTCAATGTGGGAGGTCTGGGTACCATGCATGACTGAGGGTTGTGTTACCATGGCTTGTACATTGGGTTGGTGTGGCAGGGTACAGTGACGACCAGACACATATGAATTGTAGGGCAGCCGACCTGGCTGGGATGAGGGAGCGGCAAAAACCATCTTGTCATTCTCACTCACATTCACTGACCCAGCTGGACTTCTCTTCCCAGATCTAGATCTCTGTCTGTGTACAAAATCAGAATACAAATTGTAAATATATCTGATCATACAGACAAATACATATCCATTTGTGTAAATTCTATGTATGCTCTTCAATTTTACAGACCATCCTGTGAAACAGTTTAATCTAAGAAAGTCATGAGCTTTCAAGTTCATCTTTTACCAAAACAAAAATGCATTAAAATTGTTGGCATCTAAACTCAGAATTTAGGGCAAAGCAAATTATATCTAATATAAATACCTGTAGCTTGACCTCTTCTTGGTTTTCACCTCTGCAGCATCTGGTGAGTTTGACCGTGACCTACTTTCTATTGATCTCATGCTGTCCCTCTTCTTGCTACGCCTCCCAGCAACAGGCGTCTTGGGAGGTGAAGAAGTTGGGGTTGGGATAGGGGTACATCCTTTGGGCGTACTGGGAACCGAAGCATGGCGACTTCCAGGTGCAGGGGTGACTACTCTAGGTGTTCCTATTGGAGTGATTACCCTTGGTGACTGTGGTACCCTGGGAGAATGTGGTACCCTGGGGGACTGTGGAACAGAGGATGGTGCCTGTGACCGTGGCTGTTGTTTAGGGACTGCAGCGAGACTGGCTACTTTACCTAGTGTTAGCTGGTCAATAGGTGTGTTCAGGAAGTGGTCATGGATCCTGGTTTGAGCCTCGCGCTGGAAGTTCTCAGGGTTGCTCATGATACCAGTGTGCTTACTAATGTACCGTAGAGAATCAAGAAATCCTGAAAAAACGGACACATAAAAATGATATCTTCATGCTGTCAAGTTAGCTTATATATGTAGAAAGTCATGGACATCGCAAAATATCTCTATGAAAATGGCAAGATCAATTTTAACAATCTATCAACTAAACTGTCATTTTCAAGCTAAAAATATCTGAATGATATCAGCATATTTCTTGCATCAGATTGCAAGAATGTCAATTTTGAAAATATAAAATTTAATGTGTACAAAGGTATACATGGAACTCGATTCTTACCTTTCCTCAATGTTTTCAGGGACATCCTGTTCTGTAACCACTCTAACAGTGTATGGTTAAACTGTTCAGGCTTCTCACAGCCAGTAACTGTCTCCTTGTACGAGTCATACAATGGCCTCATAAAGAAACCAAACTATACAAGGCTAAGGAAAAAACTAAAGTTAAAGGCACAGATTTGTATTGCTAATTATCTCTCTCATAAAAGTCTGTACAGCTACTTATTTGGTTACTTGAATCCTATCTATATAATAACACCCCATTTTTAATATAAATAAATAAAGGTGACATGCATGACATGCAATTTTTGATGGATATGAATGCTATGACATTTAAAAGAATTGGTTTGAATGTTTATCAATCATTGTTTCAAAAGAGAACAATTTACAAATTTTGGATCTATCAACATTTGGAACAGACAAATACTTGTCAGATTGAAAGGATACGACCCAAAACTTCCAGTCTTTCTTTGTTTCTTGTTCAACATACTGGTTATACATTGCGTCCATGGACATCTTGTTTTCTTCCACTTCTCGTGAGCCATGCTGGGGTAACTGTTCTTGTAAGGCACTGTGAAAATACAAAATAATACAATTATCTCTGGTCTAACAGGGCTGACACCTTACACACAGGCTTTGATTGGTTAAGCTGATTTGTGACATGTTTGACATTGCTTTCAACAGAATCTTTCCAACTCCATATCCATAAAACATCTTGAAAAAGAGTATGTTTATACTTCGAGTTGAAAAAAAAAGGCATGTGAAGAAAAAAAGACCTCTGTATCAATCTTCATAGTAATGCAGATAATAAAAAAAAAGATAAAAAAAGGAGTTGGATAAGACTGACTGTTGTTATGGCAACGTCTGTGTATGTCAACCATGTCCCACCCATCCCGCTGTCCACCACTGTCAGAAGCAAGAAATCTCTGACAAATGCCATCACATTGACGGCCCCAACCCCCACACATTGGAAAGTCACACTGACTACATAACTGTCATTGTATCTTAACAACTAAATAATTCTTAACATCCTATAGCATTCAAATGTAAGTTTCTTATATTAGTACAAGTTCTACAATACAAAGTGAAAAGATATTAAACTTTGATACCAAATCTGTAACAGAAACAAATAGTTAAATGTTTACATTGTTACAACATCAGTTTATATATATATCAATAATTATAAAGAAAAGGTTCAAACGCAATACTATATGGATATATAATAGAAAATTTAAACAAAATATTATTGTAGATGTATGTTCTGAAAGAAACTGAGAGTTGTTAATGCAAAACTCATGTTAAACTAACAACACAAATGAAATATTACCTCAAGATCTGAAATAGAATCCAGAAAATGAGTACATTGTCTGCTTGATAAACAGTCAACAGTTAACAATAACGTAGAGTTATGATTGTGAGAAAAGCCATTGTACAATATGCAATTATATACAATCTTAGTTGTTGTAAATTTCCTCCTCTTTCCACTTGAACCTTGAACTCTTTCAATCAATGACAATGTAAAAAGCACCACTGAGTTATATCTACCTCTAGTTGTATAAGAAATGTACCACTTTCCAAACACTACTGATCAAAAAATAGAATCTATACCCAAAACTTCAATCAAAATAGCAAACTACCATTTCACATAAATGTATGTATTATCATCATTATTTTCATCTTTTGTAACAAGCATATACTGAACTAAATCTTGGAAGTTATAGACTTGGTATTTTCTCTTTAAAACTGTGCTATAGAATATGAGACAGTGTTCGTGTAAAGCCAGCAGAGGAGAAAACTTACAAGTGACATTAACATAAACAATTATCAAGGGAAGCCATTCAACGCAAGGACAATGAGTATTGAGATAAGGCAGTGTGACTTTCCTATGTGTATCTCCTGAAAGTGAAAGGTTGTAAGCATGTACAAACTTTATAGCAAGAACAGTCAAAACCACCATTTCTGGTGTTCACATGCAGCCATGATAGTTGATGCTTTTATGTGCAATGACAAAAACATAGAACCTGTTATGACATCTGCAGATGCCGTGTTCAATTTTTTACCAGACTTACTATACTCATGAAAATTCAAAATACAATTTTTGTTCTCTTTACTTATATTTTACAGTGTGCTTTCCTGTTTACATTCTTCCGAGTGTAACCTGTATATATGCACCTGTATACAGGTTGGGGGCTGTGTTAAAGGACAAAGAGTTTTTTGTGACATCTGTAAGCATGGCTCCTTGTGACCTCTAACAGAACTCTATGTGTAGCAGTTATTCTATAGTTTGACTTACTGAATCTCGGAACCAAGTGCTTCAAGCTCTTGATGTAGGGCGGCTAACTCCGTCTGAGCACTCCCATTCTCACATTTTAACCGTCGACAGTATTCGGCGGCTACAAGTAGGGAGAAGGTTCAAATATTTTGTAAGGGCGTCCCCGATTTAAGACCAGGGACAATGCTACAATGACATTTAAATAAAAACCTAGCTACGGAGTTTAGAAGGTTTCAACACGTCTTCTCTCCCCTTGATCAAAGGCCAATCAGCATAAAGCTGTTTTGTACATAGTTCAACATGAGAGCCACATAGACCCTAATGTGTGAACAGATGATAAACTGGCAGCAATGTTAGCAAGGTTTGAGAAGAGTGCTTCCACCAGCCCTTAAGCTACTATAAGTAAAAGAGAGAATCAGTAGATACCTACATTTAAATAACATGGCGGAGCGGCTTTCTTTTCCAGACGATGACTCAGACAGATCCGGTACCATTGACAATAGTGTGTCAAAACCCTTCTGTAATAGGTAAATTATACAAATATTCATGAGAACGTGTTTCAATGAAAAATGTAAAAATAATTTTCCTGAAACAATAAATGCATGGTTAAACAGCTGAAATGCACATAAAATATAATGAACTAGTTTTACCTTGTATAAATATAGGATATGAACACACACTCACACACTACTTATGATGTAAAGTGCAGGTACTGTACAGTACCTATACAATGTGATAAAATGGTAGGACAAAAACAGAATCAGTTACTTGCTTTATTATCATGTATTGACATGAAACAGGGTCAACATACAGTTTACTTGAGCAAAATACTCATCAAAGTTAATCTACCATGTGAAAGGTACCAGATGCAAAGATTTTACATCAGTCTTTTTATAAACTGATTTATACGGAGATTTTAGGGGCTTTTACCATCATATTGAAAATAGCTCTTTAGATCAATTGACATTTTAACGTGCTTTAATTTATTACAACCGTTACCCTCTCCAGAAAGTCAACTACAAGTTACTTGATCCTTTTTTCATCAAACCATTTTCAACACAAGATTCCCACACCAAAAAAACACAAATGTCTAGAATTGAAAGATCATTTGCACACACCGATTTATTTATATTTGTGTTATATGGAACTGCAAAACAACTAAACCAGATTTATATATGTTATAAATCACTTTTATTTACTTTTTATATTTATAAAAAGAATAATATTTCACACATTTAATATGATAAAATGTATTTGATCACTGCTATAAAATGACACACCGTTACCTGTCTTACCCACGGGTGAAATATTGACCAGTTCCTTGTTGATTTCCTAAATGGTGAGAGGCTTAAATCTCTCCATACCTTTGAGCAGGTGGGGCCGTTTAATGCTTGTCAGGATCATAAAATACTCATGTGTGAGGCCTAATAACGTACCTAATAAACCTTGGTGTCAAAACAAAATGGAATTATTTGTTACTTTGAAAACAATAATCAAGCATGCTGCAAGATTGTCCAAAAAAGAAACATACAGTGTATACATATTTAAATACCAGGGAAGAAAGACATTGTTTGAGTTGTTAAACTGCAGATTGTTTTTGTGTATATTTGTTGTGTGTATTTAAGTTTGCCAAGTGTTTTGACAATAATGTATACATGACGTGTAAACAAAGACCAAAATATCCTACACACAGAATGTCTGTTTTCCCTGTTACATACAAGCACATGATAACTATGCACATGTGGCTAAACTTTATCAAAATCGAGAACTGAATCAAACCTGGATTTTATCTCTTCGTTTATATTCTGCCTTTATATGGGAGTCTCGTTTATGACGTGGAATTGGGTTGGCAGGGCGACCACATTTTGGCTTAGTTCTTGTATTTGATGCTCCAGAAGATGAACTCACTTCCTGTTGACTGCTGTCACTCTCATACTTCCCATTGTTTTCTTCGGGAGACGACGGCCCCTCAAAAGATAACTGAAAAAGGACATTCAAGTTTTACGAGCCTATATATCACAAAAGGTGGACACAATTGGCCGAGGTGAAGGGACAAGTCTGTATAGAAATTAGCTTGAAAAGATTCACCTGTTTGTTTGATTTGAACAATAGTGTCACTGGCATAAAAATAGATTTACTCAGGATATTTATTGCTTGTGTCCATGTCACAAACCAATAGTTAAAAACTAAACTTTAAATTAAAAAAAAACAGCAACAAAAACAAAGTATTTAACCAATTTAACTGAGAGCAAACACTTCATTTATTAACTTATCACAGTAACGATAATTCTGCTTATTATAATTATTACAGATTCAGTAGATAGAAAATGTCATCATCAGTTCACTTAAACAAATAAAAAGTTCATAAAGCTGTGCACTGGTAATATTATTTTACACCAGCATTTGTTAATTATGTGTTTGCTTCATTCTTAGATCTTTTAAATTTTAAGTTTTAATAAAAAAACTTATCTAGGCTATTAATTCAATATTTAACAGCCACAATAAAAAAATACCCATAGAGGAATATGGGTGGGTTTTTCCGAAAGTGTCTAGCAAAATATCTATTCTATGTCATTTGGAATGAAAAATTAAAGTTGACAATTTCTTTCTCACTGAATCAAACTTCTTTCAAATAAATTAAAATGAAATTCTTTAAAATTGTTGCATATTTGTATTATCATATAGGGAAAAAATGAAATTGTTTTATATCAAATGCATCTGATTTTGAGTTGCTGTATGTCTTAAATTTCTAGTCTACAGGCATAAAATATGGCCTATTTTTACGGCTGTAATATTTCCTAAATGTTTCATGTAAATAAAAACTTGACAAAAGTGAATGTCAAAAAACAAATTATACATTCTTAATAGCCACAAATTATATTCCTCTTGACAAAAAAACTTCTAAAAAGTGTTCATTTAAATTTATATCTTTTGAAGTTTTCCGTAAATGTTTAAGTCATTTTTTTTTACATCTTATTTAATTGTCAAGCAATTTCCAACAAATGATTCAATCCTACCATTCATTTCAAAAGACACAGACTGGGAACTACAAGTTATTCTTTAATTCCGGTAACACACCATTTTGAAAGTAATAGAATGCAGAAATATTCATTCTTGTCTTTTTCAAGGATAACATATCCTTGAATAGTAATTTTATTTTGTTTATTCCTTGTAAGTTGATGTTTTTTGTATGGTTTGTATTCTCTCTCTTTGTGATTAGACCCAGTGGTTTCCCTAATGGGTTTTTGATATTTCAATTAATTAAAAACAAAATAATAATTACAATTTGAGTAAAACAAATCTGAAAAGACTTCAATCCTGAAGAAATGTATTTTCAAATTTTCATTAATTTTGTTTGAGAGGTGAAATGTTTAAAAACACATTAGCAGTGAAAATTAGGTCTTAACTTTTATGTTTTTTTTACTCAGCTTCTTGTTTTTGGACGGGAGTGAGTATAATAATTACATGAACAGTTAATGTAAAATGTACCTCAATTAATTGAACCTTTATTTTAAATTTCATTTTCTAATATTTGAATTTATAAAGTTTATAGACGATGCAAACAAACATTAGTCTCTGTAATTTCACTTTTTTTATTTTCACACAATGCAGAACTTCTACAAACACACTAAAACTCGTTCTGGTGTGCACTAAAAATTATTAACTGCATTTGGCTGCCTTATAGCAGCGTTCGACACTAACCTGACTAAGGGTAGTCCGGGAGTCCGAGAACCCTATATTGTATCGAACTTCCGAATTTCACGCCCAGGCAGTCCGTTGGACTCCTTAATTTTAAGAGCAAGATCCGAAATTGTCAAACATCAATTTGTTTTTTGTCTGCGTGTGTAGCCTTAACGATAACTTCACATTTTATCAAAATTTCGTCGACTGGTTTAAACGATGATGAATAACCCTGACAGACGCTTATTAAATACAGCTTCTCAATTGCAATGAGACTTTTTACAAGTAGGCCTACCACGAGGATGTAGTGATAAAACTATTACATCGTCAAAATTGATTGTTAAGCTTTCAGAATGAACTGTTTCAGTATTTCTTAACAAACGTTTAACTAAGAACCACAAAAGGATTCTGGTTCGAAGACACGGAGATTTTGTGAATGGTGACATCGCGAAAACAGCTGACAAATCGTCACTGCTTTGAGGATTTTAGTCGTTTAGCGAGTTTTAAATATATTTTAAAACTTAAAGGTTAGGAGTCCAAACTCCTTGATTTGAAAAGTTAGTGTCAAAGGCTGTATAGTCCATGGATTATACAATCAAGAACTGACGACTTGAACACTATCTTGTTAGTTTGAAAAAATTATTTAAAGATTTAATTTTGTTTTGTAAGTTTTTGGCGAAATTGTAACGACAGCGATGTTCCCAGCCTGGTGTTACTGGTTTCTTTGTCGATACAGCTAATTCGAGGTTTTAAATTTCACTAATTTCCTGTTCCCTCAGCTCATTTATGTTGACAATCACATCATTTTAACTTTTTTTAATTGATGACTGATTGTAAAAAAAGAAACTTGTAGGAAGATGTTGTTAAAATTGTGATTGCCGACTTTGAAGCAACCCTCTTTAATATAAGACCAAGTGTAATGGGGCATTATAATATTTAAAGTAATATTATACTCATATTTGATATTAAAGAAAATGAATGAACGTATAACAAACAATTAATATATCAACAAATATACATAATGAAAGTATAAAGACCAAATATATCCCGTCGTACATTTTTGAAAACGAAGGTAACATATTTAAAAAGTTAAAAAAACTGGCAGTTTTTTTAAGAAGCGGAAATTGCCGAAGTTAAAAGAGTTTCTGGAAAATTTACGATGTTCAAATATTAACGGTGCTATGCATAAATTATTGGTCGGTGAATGTCTGACGGGAGCGAAA